>JGI1652J44930_10000139_pt1 | contig 27950 bp, 30 predicted proteins | sample NewIslsDNAsample_FD_44930 | JGI IMG/M metagenome (IMG submission 44930)
GGTTTTCGTTTTCCACTCATATCCTTCCATCCTTTTACCTATCTAAAAGGTTTTTACAAACATTATATGCAGCGGAAAACCTTATGAGTGTATTTCTTAAAGGATAAAATTTTGAGATCTTTGAAGTTGGAACTAATATATAATTTTCTAGATTATCAAAGTGGATATTGCGACTACTGCAGAATCGTCATAGGAATTAGATATGGAGGATCCGAGTTGTGCCCTAGAAAAGGACCGACTANAAGATGAGCAATNGAATAAAGACACTAATGATAAAAAATCACTAGTGTCTTTTGATAATTGATTATGGTTTGTTTAAACTTTGAACATTTTCTCATTTTGGACATACATTTCCCATGCTTCATCAAATATTCTCATGGATGGTAAATAATCCCCGTTTAGTTCTAAATATTGACTAATTTCTTGATAATCGGAAGAGCGTTTTGGAAAGCTATGATCTAAATAGGCATGATTTGCAAATATTGCTAATTCACTTTTACCTTCACTATTACGATGGGTCATCAAATATTGATAAAACGTTTTTGCCATTCATCAATCATCCTAAACATTTTTTTCATATTCTATCATAAATTTTGCTGTCTTCAAGAGGATGATGAAAAATCGAAATAATTTCTTTTTAATAGTCTTGGTTGTTTCATAATATTTTCATAAGTGGTTTTTTTCGGAAGTTTACTAGCATCGATTAAAAACAATTGATCTTCGATTTCTTTTGTCTTTTCTTCCGTTAAATATTTCATGTTGCAATCTTGGCATGAAATAACCGGAGTTTCATGGATTTCTATTGCTCTAGTACCATCGGGTAGTTCCCAATATACCACATCTTTTTCTTCATGAATATTTTTACTTTCACACCATTCGCATTTAAGTGGTTTCATTTGTTTCAACCTCTTTATTAGAAAAATATTTTTCTTGTTGTGCTTTAAATTTTTTCTCTTTTAACTTATCACGTTTTTCTCGTAACATTTTCAAACTCGCATGTTGAGGATCACTTTCATATTTTTTTCTTTTTTCAATTCGCTCTAACCCTTCTGGGACAAGATTGAATCTTTGTTCAGACAGTAGTGAAGCAATACCTGTATTCGAACNTTTTTCTTCCATATCAGGGTAAATTTCTTTAAAATAGGCTTCTGCTCGATTCGGAACATAATTTTCTGGTTCAGGATAAGTGGTAATCACTCCTTCATAGTTTCGAAGTACAACTTTATCTGCACTTTGCGAAATTAAATAATTAGGTTGAAGAGCAATCTTACCACCACCTCCTGGAGCATCGACGACAAATGTTGGAACTGCATAACCTGAAGTGTGTCCACGAAGCGCCTCTATAATTTCCAATCCTTTGGCTACAGGTGCACGGAAATGACCTATTCCTTCAGACAAATCACATTGATAAATATAATAAGGTCTTACACGCATTTTCACTAAATCGTGCATTAATTTTTTCATAATCGGCACGGAATCATTAATACCAGCCAATATGACTGATTGGTTTCCAACCGGTACCCCGGCATCTGCCAACATTTCACATGCACGCTTAGAGTCTTCCGTAATTTCAATGGATGTATTAAAGTGGGTATTTAGCCAAATAGGATGATATTTCTTTAATATATTGCATAATTGTTCCGTAATCCGTTGTGGAAATACTACAGGCGCACGAGTACCAATTCGTATAATTTCAACATGTGGAATNTCACGTAAATTTTTTAAAATATATTCTAAAATTTGATCGTTTATTAACAATGCATCCCCGCCTGATAATAGAACATCACGAACTTGAGGAGTTTCGCGAATATAATTGATGGCAGCATCTAGCTGTTTTTTCGGCACTCCCATCCCAATTTGGCCGGAAAATCGGCGGCGTGTACAATAACGACAATACATGGAACATTGGTTTGTGACTAAGAATAGTACACGATCCGGATAACGATGTGTTAAGCCTAATACTGGCGAATCTTCATCTTCGTGTAGTGGATCTTCTAAATCATATGGGGTTTTATGCAACTCTTTTGAAATTGGAACTGATTGCATGCGGATTGGACATCTTGGATCATCAGGATTCATTAGCGATGCGTAATATGGAGTAATATTTAACGGAATCGTTTTGGCTGAAATTCTTACACCTTCCTCTTCTTCAGGTGTTAAATTAATTACCTTTTTTAAGTCATCGATGGTTCGAATCGTATTCGTCAGTTGCCAAAGCCAATCATTCCACTGTTCATCCGTTACATCTTTCCAAAGTTCTATTTCCTTCCAATGACGTTTCGGCTTATATAAATCAAATTTCATTTCTCATACCCCCTTGTTCATTTGTTAAAATAAAATGCAAGAATCGTGCCAACTATTACTTAATTATTGAAATTAATGATAAAAAAAAATCACCTCTATATAGGTGATAAACTATACCATTATGATAAAACGTATAAACTTGGTTCCAATTGATATTTTTGAATTTTATATTGAAGGGTTTGTCGAGGAATTTTTAACAGTTTTGCCGATTGTTGAATGTTACCGTTTGTATTTCGTAATGCATCATGAATCAACTTTTTTTCTAACTGTTCAACTTGATCTTTTAATGATTTCTTCTCCATCGATAAATTTTCGTCTTCACTTGGTAATCGGTCCTTCCAATAGATGGGTAAATGCTCAACATCAATATATGAATCTTCACAAAAATTCATCGCATATTCTATCGTATGTTTTAATTCTCTTACATTTCCCGGCCAAGTATAATGTAAAAATGCCTGTTTCACTGTTTCTGTTAATCCTATAATCGATTTTTCAAATGAATGATTAAAACTTTTAATAAATTCATTAGCTAAAAGTAAAATATCTTCTTTACGTTCTTTTAATGGTGGAATTTCAAATGACAAAACATTTAATCTATAAAATAAATCGTTTCTTAACTGTCCATTTTCCATCGCTTTAAAAGGGGAAAGATTCATTGCAGCTATAATTCTTACATCCACTTTTTTTCCTTTCGTATCCCCGACTCTACGAACAAATCCATCTTCTAATATACGTAATAACTTGGATTGTAATTCCATCGGCATCGCATGGATTTCATCTAAGAAAAGAGTTCCCCCGTCTGCTAACTCAAAAAGACCTGGTCTTTCAATCGCCCCAGTATAACTTCCTTTAGCCGTCCCAAAGAGAATACTCTCAAGTAATGTATCTGGTAGTGCTGCACAATTTTGCGCAATAAATGGCTTATTGGCTCGATGGGAAGCATAATGAATACTTTGGACGATTAGCTCTTTTCCAACTCCACTCTCTCCATATACAAGAACAGGTGATGGATGTTTCGCTACTTTTTTTGCTTTCTCAATGATCGATAAAAAAGTAGGATTTTTTGTCATAATATCGTCAAATGTATAATGGTTTCTTCTCGTTTTCTTATTGATTTTTCTATTCTCAGATCTTAATTCCGTTACCTGCTCAGCTAGCTTTTTTAATTTGGTATAATCTTTCGCCACTTCCATTGCACCTATGAATGTACCTTTTACAAACAAAGGTAGAGTTGTATTTATCGTTTCAATTCTCTTCCCGTAAATATTTTTATACGTTTGAGCGCGGTTGTATATTGGTTTTTTCGTTTTTAAAACTTTTAATAATGTACTAGTTTCTTCAGTTAAAGATGGGAAAACTTCTAAAATATTTTTTCCAAGTACTTCTTCTCTCTTCATTCCGTCATGTATTGCAGCTACATCATTATAAAAGATGGTATTTCCTTTCGTATCAATGACATGAATTCCTTCATCAATCGTTTTCAATATGGCATGCAACAACGTTTGCCAATCGATAACTCCTCACCTCTTTAAATATTCCTGCTACTCATGTATATGCGATAGTAATAACTTCCATTCTCTTTCATGCTAAATTTTCGGCAGTATACAATGGTTTCACCCAAATGTTCATATTTTCTAACTTATCGAAAATAAAACAATTGTTAACTAGCCTTCCTCGATATTGATATCCTAATTGATGAAGTGATGCATTCATACCAAAGGAAAGTGCGCGTGCCAAAGAATACGAACAAAAAATTTGATTTTTCCTTAATTCATTTTCTAAAAATGCAATAATATGTTTTAATAATCCTAGTTTTCTCATCGATGGAACTGTTAAGCAATCCGTGATTTCCGCATTTTTATAAGATTGATTGATTTCAGCTGAGGCACAACTAACAATTTTGTCACGAAATGTTACGACTGCAAAAATTGTTCCTTGATTCATTTGTTCAACAATATAATCTCGTTCATGCATCGGTGTTGGGTATATTTCAAATACATCTCGGAATAATTGGGCTAGTTCTGTTGCATCATTGATATTTGCTTTCCGTAAATCGTAATCATTTCCAAGTTTCATAGGAACTGCTCGTTCTTTCTTACGTACTTCCTGTATTATTTCATCTTCTTTCGTCCAATATTTGCTAATTTTCCTATCGTTTTTATAATATTTCGTCATAATGTATGCATGAGACCCGAGAAAAAAATGATCAATCATCCCTTCCATTTGCAATCCAAATTCGAAACTGTGATCAATTTGTTCCATTTTTATATACACAATCATTTTTTCATATTGTTTTTCAAAAACGATTTTTTCTGCAAATGTTAATGCTTTCTTTATATCTCCGCGTACTTCATCCACGCGTAACCGAAGATTGAACGGGTCATCATATATCGTCATGAAATAGGTTTCATTACTAATAGTACGAATCGACATTTTTTCCACCCCTTAAAAAAAGTCGCACGAATGGCGACTAAATTTGTTTAAACGAAATCAATTTTCGTTCCGTCATTTCTTCAAGTGCATATTTTATACCTTCTCTCCCCATTCCACTATGTTTAACTCCTCCATATGGCATATGATCTGCCCGATAAGTTGGGATGTCATTAATCATAACACCACCTACTTTTAATTCCTCTATGGCGTATAGTGCATTAGCTAGACTATTTGTAAAAACCCCAGCTTGAAGACCATATTTTGAATCATTTACTTCATGAATAGCTTCTTCAAACGTTTCAAAAGGTTGTATCACAACAATAGGTGCAAATACTTCCTCACAGCAAACTTTTACATCTTTTGGTACGTTTAACAATACGGTAGGATGTAAAATTGACTCAGTTCCATTACCACCGTAGGCGATTTTTGCACCTTTTTTCACCGCTTCTTGTATCCATTCGTTCGCTCGTTTCACTTCATTTTTATGAATCATTGCTGATATATCCGTTTCCATTTGTAATGGATCGCCAATCGTTAGTTGTTTTGTCTTATGAATTAATTTTTCAACAAACGGTTCATATAAAGATTTGTGTACATATATTCTTTGAATGGAAATACATACTTGCCCTTGATACGTAAAAGCACCTGTTACTATTTTCGGTATAATGGAATCAATTTCAACCCCATCATCAATCACACATGCAGAGTTAGAACCTAATTCTAATGTTACTTTTTTCATACCGCTGTGATTACGAATCCATTTTCCAACTTCATAACTCCCTGTAAAAGTCACCATGTTAATTCGATCATCCGAAACTAAAGCATTTCCAATAATTGAACCACTTCCCGTTACAACGTTTAAAGCACCGCTTGGCAAACCTGCTTCATGGAACAATTCCGCTATTTTTAACGCACTTAATGGAGTTTGACTTGCTGGTTTTAAAACTACGGTATTTCCACCAGCAATCGCTGGGCCCACTTTATGTGCAACTAAATTCATTGGAAAATTAAATGGAGTAATCGCAGCAACTACACCTATTGGTTCTCTTTTTGTAAATGTAACTCGATTTTCACCACCAGGTGCTGCATCTAATGGTATTGATTCACCGTATAATCTTCTTGCTTCTTGAGAGGCAAATGTATAAGTCATGATAGTTCGATCGACTTCCAAATAAGCAGTTTTTAATGGTTTTGCCGCTTCTTGAGCAATAATCATGGCACATTCTGAGCGGTTTTCTTTTAATAATTGGACGACATTTTCTAATATTTGTGCACGTTCATGAGACGATAGTTTTTTCATTTTATCTTTAACATGAAAAGCAGCAGTTATAGCATTACGAACGTCCTCTTCGCTTGCTTGGGCAATNTCTGCTAATACATCCCCTGAATAAGGAGCATAAAGTGGTCGATATCGTGCAGTTTCTACTTCTTTCCCTGCAATCCATAAATGCTTTCTCATATTTTCATCTCCTTTATTCAAGACAAACTTCTATCACACATTCTTTCAATATATTTAAACCTTCCTGTAATTCTTCATCCGTGATTACGAGAGGTGTTAATAAGCGAATGATGTTGCCATAAATTCCCGCACTCATTATGATTAATCCACGTTCATGGGCTTTCTTCATGATTTTTTGGACTATTTCTTTATTTGGTTTTTTTCCATATTTATTTTCAACAAATTCAAGCGCACACATCGCACCTAATGCTCGAATTTCGCCTAATGGCGGAAGATCATTCACTAAAGGAGAAAACGTCTCTAAAAAAGCTTTGCCAATTTCATTTGCTCTTTTTAATAAATTTTCTTCTTCAATAATGTTAATGACTTCTAGAGCGGCTACACAACCCAGTGGGCTACCCCCATAAGTTCCACCAATTTCTCCAGCTTCTGCGGAATCCATAATATCCGCTCGTCCTGTGACTGCACTTATCGGAATTCCAGCTCCTAAAGATTTCGACATCGTTATTAAATCTGGGGTTACTTCAAAATGTTCAATACCAAACATTTTTCCTGTTCTCCCAAACCCTGTTTGAATTTCATCGGCTATAAATAAAATTCCATGTTCTTCGCAAATTCGTTTAATTCCTTGGACAAATGTTTTTGATGGAATGACAAAACCTCCTTCACCTTGGACGGGTTCCATAATGACGGCAGCGATTTCTTCAGGCGGAACTTCCCTAATAAACAATTCTTGAAATTCATGTAACAACTTCTCATCCCATTCTTCTTTTGTATAACCGTCTGCTCGGTAATAGTATGGATACGGAAGTTTATATGTTTCATTCATAAATGGACCAAATCCGTTTTTATATGGTTTCACTTTACTCGTTAATGACATCGCCATATAAGTTCGACCATGGAAACCTCGTTCAAAGGAAATAATTCCTTTTCTTTTTGTATATTTTCTTGCAATCTTTACTGCATTTTCCACTGCTTCTGCACCACTGTTAAGGAAAAACGTTTTCTTTGGAAAATCACCAGGGGTTATTTCATTTAATTTTTCTGCTAATTGTACATACGGTTCATACATCATGACATGAAAGCATGGATGGATATATTGATCTAGCTGTTTTTTTACAGCACGAACGACTCGAGGATGTGAATGTCCAACATTTAATGTCCCTATCGCACCTGCAAAATCAATAAATTGATTTCCGTCTACGTCTGTTAATCGGGCACCTAATCCTTTTTTTGCAAATGTATAAACAGTATTAAATGGTCCACGAGGGATGTTTTTATTTTTTCTTTCTAAAAGTTCTTTCGCTTTTGGACCCGGTAAAGTTGTTTTCATTTTAATAACTCCCATTTATTTCCCCCCTAAAAAACGAAAACTTATTTTCTACAAAACTATTCATCTATTTGACACCATTCAATCATGCTACATGCGATAATTTTTGCAGCCGCCCATAAACTTTTTAGTTCAATAAATTCGTCAAAATCATGCGCTTTTTCCGTCACACCTGGTCCAAAAACAACAACTGGTATGTTACCAATTTGACTTAAAATTCCACCATCCGTCCCCCACGGAGAGGCTTGGATCACTGGCTGTGTTTTCAATATTTTTTTATAAGAACCGCTTACTGTTTGTACGAGCGGATGGTCAATATCTAAGTAACCAGGTAACCATCTTGCACCAAACCATTCCAATTCTACTGGGTGACTTTGAAACCATGAATCGATTTCTTTCAATTGATTTAATGCTTCTACAAATTCTATTTTCGCATCTTCTACGCTTTCATTAGGTTTTATCCCATATCTTCCTTCAATAACAACTAAATCAGGTACAGATGATGGCCATGTGCCGCCTTCAATTTTCCCAATATTGATAGGTACAGGAATGGGAACAGATTCGTAAAGTGGATCTGTAATTCCTTTATTTCTAAAGTCTTCTAATTTTTTCAATTGATTCATAACGGCCATTGCTTTTTCAATGGCATTGATTCCTTCATATCTCGTTCCACCATGCGCTTGTTTTCCTTTGACTTTCAAACGAAACCAAATAGAACCTTGTTGGATAGGGAAAATTTTCAAACTTGTAGGTTCTGGTATAATCGCCCCATCAGCTTTATATCCTCGAATTAAAGTAGCAAGTGTTCCGGCACCACCGCTTTCTTCCTCTATTACACTTTGAAAAATAATATCTCCTTTTAACTTAATTCCGAGTGATATAATGGCATCCATTGCCATTAATATAGCAACGGTACCACCCTTCATATCTGTCGTGCCACGACCGTAGACTTTTCCATCTTTTAACATCCCGCTAAATGGAGGAACTGTCCAGTCCTTTTCATCCCCAACAGGCACAACATCAATATGTCCGTTTACGATTAACGATTTTCCACCTCCTGTCCCTTTTAAAATACCTACTACGTTTGGATTCCCTTTAAAATCACTACGATCCGAATGGAATTCAGGATGGTGGAAAAGCTTATGATCTCCAATTTCCCAAATATCTAGCGTTAACCCTAGTTCTCTACATTTTTCAACAATAACCGCTTGACCTTTACTTTCTTGACCTCTTGTACTTTCTTCTTGAACAAGCTTCTGGAGAAATTTTGTATATTCATCTTTATGTTCATCGATCCATTGAGTAATTTTTTCTTCCCACTCCATAAACATCGCCCCTTATTCTTTAATCATGCGTATCGGTTCTTCCACCGTAAACGATGCTAATGTATGTTTTTTAATATCGTTAATTGTATAAGGATAAAAAATGTCGGTCAAAATTAATTGCTGATCAGCAATTTTGAATACCCCCATATCCGTTATAACTAAGTCGACACATCGTTTTGCTGTTAGTGGCAATGAACATTCTTTTACAAGTTTAGAACGTCCGTATTTATCTAGATGACTCATTAAAACAACTACTTTTTTCGCTTTCATCGCTAAATCCATCGCACCGCCAATTCCCGGAACTTTTTTCCCCGGAACAATCCAGTTCGCTAAATCCCCTCTTTCACTAACTTCTAATGCGCCTAAAATCGTTACATCAATTTTTCCTCTTCGAATCATTCCGAAAGCTACGGTGCTATCAAAATAAGAAGCACCTTTAATAACTGTGACTGGATAGCCAGCTGCATTACAAAGATTCTCATCTTCCAACCCTTTTTCCGGTGAAGGTCCAATCCCTAAAATCCCATTTTCAGCATGAAACATAATAGTATGATTGTCTGGCAAATGATTAGGTACGAGTGAAGGAATGCCAATCCCTAAATTAACGACCATTCCGTTATGTAATTCTTGGGCTGCCCTTTTCGCCATTTTATTACGGATATCTACTCCCAAACCCATTTCCAATTCACTCCTTCACTTAATACAATGTGATCAATAAACACACCTGGAGTGACAATTTCTTCGGGGTTTAATGCACCAAGTGGAACAATTTCCTCTACTTCCGCAATGGTAATATCACCTGCCATCGCTACATGCGGATTCGTATTTCTGGCACTTTTATCAAAAACTAAATTACCGTATGGATCTGCTTTTTTCGCAAAAACAATGGAAACCTCAGCTGTTAATGCGCTTTCGACTAAATATTCTTTTCCATGGATCGATATGATTTGTTTTCCTTTTCTTGTTTCTTCATTATCTATCCCAATATCCGTTAATATTCCACCTAAGCCAAAACCACCAGCACGTATTCGTTCGACTAACGTTCCTTGTGGTGAAAATTCTACTTCTAACTCCCCATTTGTCATTAATTCCCCAGCAAATGGGTTGGATCCAATATGAGAAACTATGATTTTTTTTGCCCTTTTCAGCCGTATTAAGTTACCGATTCCAATATGAGGAAAAGCCGTGTCATTACCAATTAGTGTTAAATCTTTTATTCCTAGCTGTTCAATCATTTTTATGATGGTAGGAGGATTGCCAATTCCTCCAAATCCACCGAACATAATTGTCATTCCGTCATAAAAAAATTTTCTAATAGAATCATAATCTTTAATTTTCCCATACGGATTTTCCATCCACATAGCACCCTCAATCTATATCAATCTTTAAAATATCCTGTTCAAAATCTTTTAATCCTAAACAAAACCGATCGATCAACACATCAATTTCTTCCTTTGTTATCGTAAGTGGTGGTGCGATGATTACAGCATCACCATGAACTCCGTCAATTCCAGTGTTAGATGGATAAATGAGCAATCCTTTTTCTTTTGATTTTTGAACAAGCTTTTCCGTTGCATTTAACTCTCGTTTAAACGGTTGTTTTGTTTTGCGATCAAATACTAACTCCACTCCAACTAAAAGCCCTTTCCCACGGATATCACCGATCGTTTTACTACCTTCCGTTTTTTCTTTTAATTTTGTCATTAAATAGGCACCTTTTTCTAAAACAGCTTCAAAAAGTTGATGTTTTTCCATAAATTTTAAAACTGCTAGTCCTGCAGCCGTTGATAACGGATTAGCACTTAATGTATGTCCGCTCATGATGAGATTTGACCCTTTTTGAATCGTTTCAAAAATTTCTTGTTTAACCACTGTGGCAGCTAGCGGAGCATAACCTGCACTCAAACCTTTCCCTAAAGCAACGATGTCAGGAACTACTCCCCAATGTTCTAAAGAAAGCATTTTACCTGTACGACCACAACCAGTCATTACTTCATCAGCAATAAACAAGATATTATATTTTTTACAAATGTTATAAATAGTTTCATAATATCCTTCTGGTGGAGTAATTGCTGCTCCGGCAGCTCCGATAATTGGTTCTGCTATAAATGCGGCAATATGCTCAGGTCCAATACGCAATATAATTTTTTCTAATTCTTCTGCACACATGAGCTGACAAGTTGGATATGATTGATTGTATGGACAGCGATAACAATACGGAGGATTTAATAATGGATAATCTTCTAATAATGAAGTGAATCGACTTCGTCTAATCGGATGTCCTGACATGGATAAAGCTCCCATTGTAATTCCGTGGTAGCTTATCCAGCGTGAAATAATTTTTGTTTTCTTATCGTCCCCTTTTTCTTGCCAATATTGAATCGCTATTTTTAATGCTGTTTCTGTAGCTTCTGAGCCACTGTTGACGAAAAACACCCAATTTAATTGATGATTTAACAAGTTTACAATTTTTTCGGCTAATAACTCCGCTGGTTTATTCGTGAATTGTGAACGATAAACAAAAGCAACTTTTTTTCCTTGTTCGTAAATGGCATCAATAACCTCTTGAACCCCATGTCCAATCGATGCAGTAACTGCACCGGAGCATCCATCTAAATATTGTTTGCCTTCTTCGTCATATAAATAGATCCCTTCTCCATAAGAAACAACCGGATAATTCCCGTTTAATACCGGCTTGATTAAATGTGAGGTGTTCATATAGAACCTCCTTTCAAACAGCAAAAAAAAGATAAGTTTATGAATAGGCTTGTTACACTATATGAAAAAAATGAAAAACGAATGACAGAAAAAAGAAAAAAGCTAGGACAAAGCCTAGCTACTTTTTCAAAAAAATTTTTTCACATCCATTAGCTTTCAGTGATTGGTATTAGAGAACTTCAAAATAAAAAACCCGAGGAAAATTCCTCGGNTTTTCTATTTCATTATGCTGCCCAAGTTGCGCCAATGATAATTAGCAATATGAATAACACTACTATTAGCGCAAATGATGGACCATATCCTCTACCTACTGGATATCCGTAACCATAGGATGGATATCCTCCGCAACCACATCCATGATACATATACGTCACCCTCTCGTTTGTTCGGATGTTTTACAGTATCAATGTATGTGTAATGACCTATAGATGTATGTGCACATGCCTATTTTTCATGTAAAGTATGAGGTTTAATCAAATAACTTCAAATATTCACTATAGCCTTCTTTTTCTAAATCTTTTTTCGGTATAAATTTTAGCGCTGCTGAATTAATACAATATCTTAAACCAGAAGGTGCGGGGCCGTCATTAAAAACATGACCTAAATGAGAATTGCCAGTTTTACTACGTACTTCTGTTCTTACCATACCGTATGATAAGTCTAATTTTTCTTCAATTTCTTCCTTGTCGATAGGTTTTGTAAAACTTGGCCATCCACAACCAGCATCGAATTTGTCTTTTGAACTGAATAATGGTTTACCGGAAATAATATCAACATAAATACCTTCTTCAAAATTGTCCCAATATTCATTTTGAAATGGTGGTTCCGTTCCATTTTTTTGTGTCACCTCATATTGAAGTGGAGTTAATTTTTTTATCGCATCATTCTTCTTCAATCTTTTTTAACCTCCTTTTATTTTCCTCTACAAAAGCTTTTCTTCCGGACCCTTCATAATAAGCATTGTAATGAAGTGGATTTTTTAAATAATAATCTTGGTGATATTCTTCCGCCTTATAAAATGGTTTCGCAGGAAGAATTTCCGTTGCAATTTGTTTTTGATAAATACCACTATCTTCTAATTTCCGCTTTGATTCGATCGCAAGCTTTTTTTGATATTCATTATGATAAAAAATAGCTGTTCGATATGACGATCCTCGATCATAAAATTGACCTCCTGGATCCGTAGGGTCAATATTCGTCCAAAAAATATTTAATAATTTTTCATACGAAAAAATATCTTCATCATACGTAATTTGAACAGCTTCATAATGTCCGGTAGTGTCGGAACAAACTTCTTCATAAGTTGGATTTTCTTTATTCCCACCTGTATATCCAGATATTACTTCTAAAATTCCCGGTTGTGTATGAAATGGTTTTACCATACACCAAAAACAACCGCCAGCAAATGTTGCTTTTTGAATATTCATAACACGTCACCTCCGTCCGATACTAACAACGTCATATTATCGATATTGTAACACATCTATGTTCATAAAATAGCACTTTATGCATATGGTAATGACAAATTTGATTCGTCGATTATTACATAAGAGGAGAGATTTTATGACAGATATTTATTCTAATAATTATTATTTGCGTGCTTCTTTTAAAGGAATGGTAAGATTTTTACATGCGGCAGATCCTACAGTAAATGTTGATATATATATGAATGAACAACTTGTCATAAAAAAAATGAATGGTAAGCAAATAACTCCGTATGTACCAATAAAAAATGAAATAGTACAATTTGACATTTATTTATGTGGAGAAGCCCAGCCTATCATAAGAAAAGAAATAAACGTAAAACGAGGTACTACTTATACATTAGTTTTATTTGGTACTGCCAATGATTTACAAATAAAATTTTTAGCAGAAGAACTAGATATTCCACATGGAGAATCTAAAGTACGATTTATTCATGTAGCAAAAAAATGGCCAAATTTAGATATAGCCGTAAAAAACTTAGACACGATTTTTTCAAACATTGGTTACAGTGAGCATACTCCTTATTTAACGTTATCGCCAATGATGGTTCAATTAGAAGCTAGAAAAGCAAATACTAAAACAGTTATCTTTCCTATGAATCATCTTTCATTTTACCCAAATCAATTATATTCCATTTATATCGTGTCATACGATTCGAAACCATATTGGGTTGTGCATGGATAAAACGTTGACTTTTTGTAGTGATTTTCTAATAATTTCATTATGACAAATGATTGATTTGAAAGGAGCCATATATGCTACCCGAACCATTTATACAAAAAATGAAAACACTACTAAAAGCAGAATTCGAAGCATTTATCAAAACTTATGAAGAAGAACGTGCGGCTGGAGTAAGAATTCATCCATTAAAAATATCTAAAGAAAAATGGGAAACGATTGCACCTTTTTCAATAGAAAAAATTCCTTTTGTCGAGAATGGATATTATTATTCCTATACTTCGAGTGAACCTGGTAAACATCCGTATCACTTCGCAGGTGTTTATTATATTCAAGAACCTAGCGCAATGTTTGTTGCCCAATTATTAGATGTGACAGAAGAAGATATTGTCTTAGATTTGTGCGCTTCTCCTGGTGGAAAGTCAACTCAAATAGCGACAATGATGAATAATAAAGGTTTATTAATCGCCAATGAAATACATCCAAAAAGGGCAAAAGTTTTATCTGAAAATGTTGAGCGATTTGGTTTGAAAAACACTGTTGTATTAAATGAAACTTCAAAACGATTGGCAAAAGTTTTCCCTTCCTTTTTTTCTAAAATTTTAGTGGACGCTCCATGTTCCGGTGAAGGAATGTTTAGAAAAGATGAGGAAGCCCGGATTTATTGGAGTCAAAATCATGTAGAACAATTAAGTGAACAACAAAAAGTACTTTTAGATGACGCTTATGAGATGCTTCAACCAGGCGGAATACTCGTTTATTCGACTTGTACGTTCTCACCAGAAGAAAATGAACAAGTGATTGAATATTTTTTAAATAAACATGAAGATATGGAGCTTGTAGCTATTGAAAAAATGAATGGAATTGATGATGGGAGAGTAGAATGGACGAAAAACGGGACAAGTTCTATTGAAAAAACGGCTAGACTTTGGCCCCATAAATTAAAAGGAGAAGGTCATTTTGCAGCAAAACTAAGAAAAGGATCATCGTCTAATAATCAAAAAAGTAAATTAAAACAAATAATAGTCCCACCATTGAAAAACGTACTAAAAGATTATAAACAATTTGAAGAAACATATATTACCAATCACCCTTCATTTAGAATACAAATGTTTGGTAATCATCTCTATCATATTCCTGATAATTGCCCAGAATTAAAAGGATTAAAAGTTGTAAGATGGGGGTTGCATTTAGGAGAATTAAAGAAAAATCGGTTTGAGCCGAATCATGCCCTTGCCCTTTATTTAACGGAAAAAGAATTTAATCAAACTTATACTTTATCTTCGCATGAAGACGAGTGGAAGCGTTTTGTGAAGGGTGAAACATTAAAAGGCATTGGTAATAAAGGTTGGACATTAGTGACGGTCGACGGTTTTCCTATTGGATGGGGAAAAGAAACAAACGGCATATTGAAAAACTATTATCCGAAAGGACTTCGGATCCAACCAAAGTAAACAAAAGGCAGGAGATTGTTCACTGCCTTTTTTATTTTTCCGTATTAACTTTCAGCTGTAAGGAAATTTTGTCTCTTTTTAAATTGAATTCTTCAGCAAAAACGGTCATGTCGCTTTTTAATTTCATCGATGTTAATGAAACATAAACGAGTTCTTTCTCAGGATCAATGGTCACCCATTCCGGAAGATTATATGACTGTTTAATAAATTTCATAACATAGGAAACTGGTAAATTCAGTTGGCCAATAGATATAGATTTCTGATTTAATAACAAATCACCGTTTTCTAAAGCTTTTGCTTCAAATGTCATCTTCAATTCAATTTCTTGATTAAAAACGGGCAAACTTCCGTACAATTCCACTTCATCTGACAAATGAACAAAATAATCAATCGGACCATCTAGCCCTTCTTTTTCAATGTAATGATTAATTAACTTAGTTAAATCATCTTTTTTTGTTTGAACGGTAAATGCAACAAAATTCTCTTTTTCATTTTTATTCAAAGGTATGTTTCCACCTACAGGCAAAATTAATAATACCAATAAAGTAAGTATTGTTATAACATTTATGCATATTAAAGTGAAAAAAGATTTTTTCCAACTCCATGATTTCCAACTTCGTTTTTTATGAATCATGATGTATTATCATCCAATCTACCATTTTATTCTCTATGATTACTTCCATAACACGATTACCAATCAATTCATATCCTTTCTGATTTGGATGGAAATAATCTTCAAATAAAAGTTCATTTATGTCATTTTCAAACAAATCTTGAATAGGAACAAAATACACCTGTTTGTAATTATTTATAATCTCTTTACTCCCACTATTCCAATGGTCAATGATTTCATTTATTTCTCTTAACTGTGAAAATGAAGAAATAAAAGGGTTGTAAAGACTGATATAAATAACTGGAGCTGTCGGATTTAAAGACCGAATTTGCTTAATGATTTGATTTAACCGTTCAAGGTAATTTGTTCTTTCTTCTATAAAATCATCCATACTTAGATGGGTAATATTTTCTCGAACAATTTTCATCAGATCGTTCGCTCCAATAGTAAATACAACCATATCTGCCTGCTGAATATTTGACTGAACTTTTTCATCAGATAATAGGTTTAACAATTGATTCGATCGATAACCTCTTATTCCGAAATTTTGTATTGAAACTTCTTGAATGCCCTTCAATGTTTTCAAACTACTTTTTAGATAATGAAGATATCCTCCTTGATTGGTTTCATCGCCAACCCCTTTTGTAAGAGAATCTCCTAGAGCGCTTATCGTCATATTAATAGGAATAAAATCATGTGGGATTTGTTTTTTTATTAAAAAATTCAACTTTCGAACCTCTACATCTGTAGGTTCCATTTTCTTGGTCAAAAAGAAGTATCCTAAAAGAAGAAGAAAGGTAAAGAGGAAAAGATAGGTGAATTTTTTCATCTTGTTCACCTCACAGATGATCAACAAATGTTTAGAAATATTATTGACAAAAAAAGGCCTCTTTCATTGAGGCCATTATAAAATTTATTCTCGATCTTTCAATATTTTGATATCGTTAATAATTTCATCAAATGGGATATCATTTAAGCCTGAATAATATTTTCGAATTACTCCATTTTGGTCAACTAAGAAAAAGTCAGATGCATGAATAACTTGATCTGTTGATACTGGTTTTTGCACATGTGATTTGAAACTATCTTTAGCAAATTGTTCAATATGTTCTTGAACATAGCCTGTGATAAAATGCCAGTTAGTTAAATCATCCGTAAACTTTAATGCATATTCTTTTAACACTTGAGGAGTATCATTTTCTGGATCGACTGAAAAAGAAACATAATGGATATCTTCAATTCCCTCTTCATTAACTTTGTCCCTTAATTTTTTCATATTCATCGTCATAGGGGGGCAAACAGATACACAATTTGTAAAAATAAAATCAGCTATCCAAATTTTCCCTTTTAGTTGTTCTGATGAAAATGGTTCACCATTATGGTCGGTATACTCGAATGGTTCAACAGGCCAATTTTTTTCATTTTCAATTGTTTTATCCGAACAGGCAGTCAAAAAAATCAATACAAAAGTCATGATTGATAGCCATTTTTTCATTTTTCATCACCTTTATCACATACTATCAATCATTTTATCAAAATCTTTTCCTTATTTATACCGATAGCTTGACAAATTCATGAATTTTTAAGACTTTGACATAAATGTTTGAAATATTTGTTGGATATATCGTTGATAGTCAAAAGAAACAGCCACTTTATGAATTGGATATGATTCTTTTTCTTTTGTTTTTCGAAAATCTCCGATCGTTTGTCCGAAAGCATCCCCTTCTTGCACGACAACTTTAACAGGTACGCTTTCATAGTGAATTTCGCTTTCATCGGTTACCGCCCAAAGGGTTAATAAATCATGCAATGGACTTCCTATAATGGTTGGATCATTCTCCTTATAAAAATTATAATAATAGTCAACCATCGTTTTAATATATTTCCCTACTGGATCATTTACTCGAACAAAATATGAATGTAATTCATTGACCATATCCGGTGTTAATATCGCATCTTTTGTCACATTCAATGGAATGATATGAACTGGTGATAACCTATCATTTAAAACAAGATTAGCTGCATAAGGATCACCGTAAATATTGGCTTCCGCTACCGGTGTCACATTACCAGGTACAAAAAAGGCTCCTCCCATAATATAAATATTCTTGACATTTTGAATTAAATCAGGATATAAAATGAGCATGGTCGATAACGAAGACAATCGGCCAGTGTTCACAATAATCAGTTCACTTCCATATTGTTCAATAATATTAACCACTTCAAAAAAATTTTCAAAAACATCACTAATTTCAACATTTGGTACAATCGGACCTAACCCTTCGATTCCGTGAATATCAGGATAGAACGTTGGTGATTTTCCTGTTAATGGTAAATCAGCTCCTGATATAATAGGAACATTCGTTCCTGTTAACTCTTGAAAAAAGAGAGCATTTCTAACAGCATCTTCTTTTGGAACATTTCCATACTCCGCTACAATTCCTACAATATTAATTTCATCACTATAATAGCCATAAAGAAGAGCGACCATATCATCTATACCAAAGTCACCAAAAAATAAAATATTTTTCAATATTATTCACCTATATCTTTGCTCATCAATTTTACTAAAAATATCATATGTTAAAATTTTCAAAATTATATCTATGAAATAAATGACGATAGACTCATTTTTCTGAAACGTTTAACAAGCACTTTTATAAAAGCTAATCATAAAAAAATAAACCTCCAATAGAGGTTTTATTCTGCATAATACATAAAGCCAATGGCGCCAGGTCCAGTATGCGTACTAATGACTGGTGTTGTTTCGATAATTTGTATGTCTAATGAATCGAACAAATTTACTAACTGCTCCTTTAATTTCAAGGCTAACTCTTTCCCATCAGCATGTGCCAGTCCAATACCTTTTATTGTTTTTCCTTTGACATCTTCTGTAAACTGTTTGACTAAAAATTTTACAACTTGGGCATGACTTCTTGCTTTTGAAACAGGGGTTAACTCCCCATCTATTAATGTAGCAATTGGTTTAATATTTAATAAAGAACCGATAAACGCCTTAGCTTTTCCAATTCTTCCGCCTTTCACTAAATTTTCTAATGTGTCGACAACGACAAATAATTTCGTTGCTTGGCGAATTTCACTAAGACGGTTAACAATTTCTTTTACAGACTTCCCTTCTTTTGCTAACTTTGCTGCCTCGGAAACTTGAAAATATAAGGCTCTAGATATAAATTTGGAATCTACAACCGTTACTTTAGATGTACTCATTTCTGCCGCTAATTGAGCTGTCTGAACTGTACCGCTCATTCCACCAGTCATATGAATAGAAATAATCTCACTTCCATCTTCACCAAGTTTATTATATAAATCTATAAAAGTCCCAATGGAAGGTTGTGAACTTTTTGGCAATTCATTCGATAATTTCATTTTTTCCATAAATTCTGTGGGAGAAATTTCAATTCGATCTAAATATGATTTTCCGTTCATCTGGATAGATAGCGGAACGATATATACACCTTGCTCTTTTAATCGTTCCAATGAGAAATCTACCGTTGAATCAGTTACAATTTTTACTTTTGACAAATTGGTCACATCCTTAAAAACAGTTATCCCTAATTATACTATGACCAATCTTTTGTGAAAACATGAAATTCAACAAGTATGTGACATTTTCCTTCAAAAATCAAACTATCGGTTCGATACATTTCTCATTATCATTTCTAGTGTTATTGACGATAGAAGAAACGACGTATTTTTCCATCCATTCACTTTCTATTGGAGCCATTAAAGAGGTTAATTCATCAAATGGGTGTTCTTCAACATTTAACCATTTTTGAATAGCTACTTCATCAGTAAAGATGACAGGCATTCGATCATGTACTTCTTGGATAATGTGATTAGCTTTTGTTGTTAAAATTGTACATGTTATCGGATGTCGATTCGAATGGTTTCGATCCCATAAACCAGCAAAGGCAAAAGGTTTTTTACTTTTTAAAAAGATACGATAAGGAATTTTATGTCCATCTTTACTTTTTTTCCACTCATAAAAACTATCTGCAAAAATTATACATCGACGTTTATTTAATAAATGTTTAAAACTTGCCTTTTCATGAACAGTTTCTGAGCGAGCATTAATTAAAGGTTTCCAATTCTTTGGTTCTTTTACCCAAGATGGTACTAACCCCCAATGAATATAACCGGCTCTCCTTTTTCCTTCCTTTTGAACAGCCGTTAATATGGGTTGTGTTGGAGCTATGTTATAGCGAAATTGAAATTCATCTGGAAATAAATCCAAAGAAAATTGTTCCATTAATTCTTCTGGATGAACCGTTAAAGTAAATCTTCCACACATGAGATCACCTCATTTATATATAGAAAAAACAGCAATCAACTGACTGCTGTTTTATTTTCTACGTTCGTAGACTACAAATTCATAATCAAAAGGATTTTTTTCATCTTTTAAGCCTTTTTTTCGGGAGATTTCCACCCAATCTTGGAAGGAAAAGTTCGGAAAAAAAGTATCTCCATCAAAATTTTCATGTATATATGTCACATATAAACGACCGGCATATGGTAAACATTGCTCAAAAATATCCGCGCCACCAATAACAAATAATTCATCGAAATGTTGACTATACGTTAATAACTCTTCAATTGAATGTAAAACAGTGCACTCTTCCACATGAAAATCGGCATTCCGTGTTATGATAATATTTTCTCTCCCAGGAAGCTTTTTTCCAATCGATTCAAACGTTTTCCTACCCATCGCTACTGGATGACCCATCGTTATTTGTTTAAAATATTTTAAATCAGCTGGTAGTCGCCATGGTAGATCGTTATTCTTTCCAATGACACGATTTTTTCCCATAGCCCATAGTAAAGATATCATACGCTAACTTCTCCTTTTATATGTGGGTGAGGATGATAATTTTCAAGGACAAAATCTTCATATTGGAATGAAAAGATATCTTTTACAGTTGGATTGATTTTCATCGTCGGTAATGGACGAGGTTCTCTTGTTAATTGTAGTTTCACTTGTTCCAAATGGTTTAAGTATATATGAGCATCACCAATTGTATGAATAAACTCACCCGGTTGTAAGTCACAAACTTGAGCAATCATCATTGTAAGTAGTGCATAAGAGGCAATATTAAAAGGAACGCCTAAAAATACATCTGCAGAGCGTTGATATAATTGGCATGATAATTTCCCGTCCGCTACATAAAATTGAAAGAAACAATGACATGGAGGGAGAGCCATTTCTTTTAAATCACCAACATTCCATGCATTTACGATTAATCGACGAGAATCAGGATTATTTTTGATTTGATCTATGACTTCACTAATTTGATCAATCGTTTCTCCTGTTTTAGTCGTCCATGAACGCCATTGGTGACCATAAATTGGACCGAGATCTCCATTTTCATCAGCCCATTNATTCCAAATACGCACACCATGATCTTGCAAATATTTTACATTTGTATCACCATTTAGAAACCATAAAAGCTCATAAATAATCGATTTTAGATGCAATTTTTTTGTTGTCAGAAGTGGGAACCCTTCCATTAAATCAAATCTCATTTGATAGCCAAACGTACTAATCGTACCTGTACCAGTTCGATCTTCCTTTTTCATCCCGTGTTTTAAAATATGTTCACATAACTGCAGATATTGCTTCATTTCCGTTCTCCCATCTACATTATTTTAATTGTTGAATATATTCATATGTTTTTGGAGCTAATGTTTTTAATAGATGTTTAGATTCTTCATTTGCATAATACATCGCAAATGTTTCAGCAAAATATTCTTCTGGATATCGTAAAAAATATGCATGATTTCCAAAGACTTTAGAAGCTTCAAGTTTCCAAATATGTTTAAACGTTTGATCGTATCGAATACCTTGAAAAACCATTTTATCTAATGTATGAGCAAGTTCATGCAATTCTAAATTTACGGAACCATGACCTTTTCCTTTTTCGCTATGACCAATTTTTATCATCACCACATCCGATCCACCAGCACCTGGAACATCATCCCATGTGGTCGAGGTATTTGTGTACCCCCTAGGAGTGACCCCTTTTAAATGTCTGGCTGTCGGTAAATCTGTTAATTTTCCATCAAATAACCGAATTTTAATTTTATTTATAGCCATTTTCTTTAAAATCGATGATGGGATTCGATCAATTCTTTTAATCATTTCCCCAGCTTCTCGTTCATTAAACGGGGTATGTGGAAGTAGAATAATAGAATCCAAATATTCTTTTGACTGAAGAGGCAATTGTGCCAATAAAGAAGATGGAGGAACATCTTTCAACCAAACACCATCACTTGCTGCTTCTGATTGCTGTACAAATAATAATAAAAACGCGAAACTGATGATGTATGATGTTCGTTTCATGCTGTCTATTCCTCTCTAAGAAAAATTCTATTAAATTATAACATAAAAAGATATCAGAACATTGAGCTTAAAGTCTGAATTTATGAGAAAGTTTATTTTCCACTCATCCATTTAGGTGGCTGATTTTTTCCCCAATAGATACTTCCTAAATCATAATGTTTTTCAAACCGATCTTGATTCATATGGTAATGAAATTGAAAAACAAATCCTTCTTTAGGAATATGAAGCCTACTTACATGAAAACGAGCAATATCTTTTAAAGTTACTCGATTATAGATATTGAAAATTTTTTCATGATATTGGTCACCAGGCCACTCAGTAATAGCTAGATTCGAAAGTTCTTCTGAAGGAATCTGCTCCAAAATTTCGCTGATCGCATTTTCTATTGCTGGCAATATTTCATGTTGAAAAGGCTTTTCTATTTGTAAAAGGATCTTTTCACCAAATTTTATATAAGATTGGGCTTTTGCTTTCTCTATGAAATGTTCATAAAGTTCCTCTTGGGTAATACTTTGAATCTTCTTTATTTCAACTTGCTGATGATCGTTTGATTCATCTTGAGTATCTGAAACTCTATCATTTGAAGCATAAGACTGAAATGGTGTAACTAATCCAAACGTGATAACAGTAACAAACGTAATAAATATATTTTTCATCCAATGTTTCATTGTCTAGATCCTTTCAAACTCTTTTTATCTATTATACATGATTTTAAAGAATTTTTTAAAAATTTTATTTTTATAATTTTGAAGAAACTTTATACATCAATGATACCATAATGAAATTTAGAAGTTTTTCGAATTAATTGTTGAAATCGAAAAACTTTAAAACGTTCACTCCGGTAATGATCTTTTAAAACGACTCGATGCCTAGCTACACGCTTTGCTTCTTTTATATGTTCGATCGTTAGTGGTAATCTTGATGCAATTGCTTTTATCGAACGAATTCCATCTGATTCATCGATACTTTCTTCAAACATTGGATCAAAATAAACGCAATCAAAACTGTTATCGTCTAATGACTTTAAAATTTGCAGGTGGTCTCCTTGTAAAACTTCTATTCTTTTCATTGCTTCATCAATCGGATCCATATTTGTTTTCCACTGCAATAATCCCTCTTTTACCAATCTGAAAATCAATTCATTTTTTTCTATGCCAACAGCTTTGCCAACGTTCCCTACAATAAAACTTGCGACAATGCTATCAGAAGCAAGGCCTAATGTACAATCTAGAAAAGTAGATCCTTCTTCCAGATTGCAAGCATCAATCAATGGGTCCCTCTCCCCTTTCATGATACGTTTTATACGAAACATAGCGGAGTTAGGATGAAAAAACATAGGCTTTCGATTACCGTAAAAATAGATTTCAATCCTTTCTTTTCCGACAACAATGATGTCTACAGGCAACTCGGATTGTATTTGTTGAATCGTTCTTTTATTTCGCTCCAAATAAGGTATACCCCATGCTTGGCTAAGTTGTTTTGCCTTCATTATTAACGAAGGATTGGTTCGCCCCGACGTTGTTATAAACATGATTATTTCCTCCATTAAGAAAAAGGGGCTTTAATAAATAGCCCCTTTTTTCAACAAATATCCATTTATTAATTAACCATTGGAAATGTACTATTTTCATCTATACCATTTTAATAGACCTTAACAGTATACTGTCAATTATTCACAATATTTTTCAAACGCTTGTTTAATATTTTCAATAATATCTCCTAATGCATGATCTTCAATTTCTTCTCTCGGAATAAAGTGAACGACTTCTTTTCCTTTTAATAAGGCCATGGAAGGCGATGAAGGTTCATAACCTGTAAAATATTCTCTCATCTTTGCCGTTGCTTCTCGGTCTTGACCGGCAAAAACTGTCACTAAATGATCTGGTTTTTTATTTGAACTAATAATGGCTTGAACAGCTGCAGGTCTAGCTAATCCAGCCGCACAGCCACAAACAGAATTGACGAAAACAAAAGTAGTAGAGTTGTTTTGTTGTTCCATAAACGCTACAACTTCATCTTCGGTTGTAAGTTCTTTAAATCCAGCATTCGTTAGCTCTTCTCGCATTGGTTTTACTAATTGTTTCATATATTCCTCATATGCCATTGACACTGTTTATCACTCCTATTACTGTTGTTTTCTTGCCTCGGTCATCTGCTTCCAAACGGAACCTTTAGCCTCAGAACCACCTTCAATACGTTCAATCGCCATTTTCACTTGTAACGCAACTTCAAATTCAGGATCATTTTCAGCTTCTTTTAAAGCAGGAAGTGCTGTTTCATCTCCCACTTCGTATAAAAACATCGCTGCTCTCCATCGAACAAGTTTGCTATCATCTTTAAGTGCTTCTGTCATTTTTGGAATAGCTTCTTTAAATCCTAAATCTGATAAGCAATCTCCTGCCGTTCTTCGCACTGTTACACTTTTATCTTTTAGCGCTTTATACAAATATGGCAGTACTTTAACATCTTCAATCATACCTAAATATACCGTTGCAAGTCTTCGAATCGAAGCTTTTTCATCTTCTAATGCTTTTTCTAATACAGGTAAATCTTCTAAAGTAGGATCTGGCATTTGTTCTAAAAGTTGGTACCTTTTTTTCCAATCTGGATCATCTAACATGTCCAATGTAACTTTAATTTTTGTACGTTTTACTGTTTTTGCATATTCAGGATTACGTGCACGGTTTACTAAATGATTGAGACGCTCATCAGGATATGCAGCATTTAATTCCTCGACTATATCATGTCCTATTTCATCAAAATCACCGTAACGAACACCTTGATCTACCCATTTTCGTAAAAGAATGTAGTTGTCATCCTCAAGTTGTGCCTTTTTCATTGCTTCAATAAAGCGCTCTGGTAGTCCGTAACGCTTTTCTTCCGTTCCATCTGTCAATTTTACTTGTAGAGGTATATCTTTAAAAAATTGCACTTGAACTTGAACTTCACCAAAATCATCGATTAGTTTACGTTCTTCTATATTAGTTTCTTTAGCTTCACCAAAAACTTGACGAACTCTCGATAGAATGTCTTTCCAATCATACTTAGCGTTTCGTTCGACCGCTAAGAAATCCGCCACATGATAAACTCCCTTAACCCCTTCAATTTGTAAAATCGCTTGAATTTTTGGAGGAGCCTCTTTCATATTTTCTTTATTGTAATTATTCCTTATCCCAGCTTCCAACTCTTGATTTAATATAATTTTCATCGTATTCGGACTTGGAGTCGGTTCAATTGATTTAATTTCCACCAAACATTCTCCTCTCACTACAAACAATTTTCTTTCCTTTATCTTATCGCTTTATGAATCGAACTTCAAAAAAGACGTTTATTGCTGTTCCATAATTTCAGCTAAGTATGTCCAACGTTCGATAAGTTCTTCTAATTGTTTATTCTTTTCATCTGCTTCTTTCATCAACTGTTGAAGTTTTTCATAGTTTGTAACTTCTTTTGTTATCTCATCTTGTAGTTGTTCTATTTCTTTTTCTAATAGAGCAATCCTATCATGGATTTCTTCCCATTCTTTCTGTTCTTTAAAACTTAATTTCTTTTTTTTCTTCTTTTCTTGTTGGGCAGGGATTGCTTTTTCTTCTTTATTCACTTTTTTCTCTTTTTTTGTATTAGTATTCAAATAATCCGTATAGGAGCCATAATATTTTTCTATTTTTCCGTCACCTGAAAAAATGAGCAGTTGGTCACAAACTTTATCTAAAAAGTATCGATCATGTGAAACTGTGATAACTACACCTGAAAATTGATCTAAATAATCTTCAAGAACGGTTAGAGTTTCCGTATCTAAATCGTTCGTTGGCTCATCAAGCAATAATACATTCGGTTGTTCCATTAACAATTTTAATAAATATAATCGTTTTTTCTCTCCGCCTGAAAGTTTGTATATCGGAACACCATGCATGTAAGAAGGAAACAGGAATCGTTCTAACATTTGGGATGCACTAATCATTGTTCCATCAATTGTTTTTATAACTTCACTCGTTTCTTTCAAATATTCAATGACTCTTTTTTTATCAACGATATCTTCTGTTTGTTGACGATAGTAAGCCATTTTTACGGTTTGACCAATCGTTATCATCCCATGATCTAATGTTTCTTTACCGGCAATGATATTTAAAAAAGTTGATTTCCCGCTGCCGTTTTGACCGACAATCCCAATACGATCATTTTGTTGAACAATTAAATTAAAATCTTCTAAAATTTTCTTTGAATCATATTTTTTATACCCATTCTTCATTTCAATGACTTGCTTTCCAAGACGTTTCGATGAGAGTGATATTTCCAACGTTTCTTTTTGAATTTGATTTGAAAGATTTTCTTCTAATTGTTCAAAACGTTGAATTCTTGCTTTTTGTTTCGTTGTTCGTGCTTTTGCACCTCTACGAATCCATTCCAATTCTTTTTTATATAAACTTTTCTGTTTCTCAAATTGTTTTGCCTCTACTAATTCCCGAGTGGCTTTAGCTTCTAAATATGCCTGATAATTACCAGGATATTCATATAATTTTCCACTCGTTAATTCGAAAATTTTATTAGCCGTTTGGTCAAGAAAATATCGGTCATGCGTAACGAACAATACAGAACCTTTATATGTTTGTAATTCTTCCTGTAGCCATTGAATAAGCTCATAATCTAAATGGTTTGTCGGTTCATCTAAAATAAGTAGGTCTACTTCTTGAATTAATACTTGAGCTAATGCGACACGCTTTTTTTGCCCACCAGATAAATGAGAAATTTTTTGATTGAAATCATGGAGTCCTAATTTCGTTAAAATTGATTTTACTTTTGCATTCCGTTCCCAAGCATTTCGTTGATCCATTTTTGCTTGTAAATGAAATAATCTATCTTGGATATTACGATCATTCGGACAATTGTTTAATTCTATTAATGTTTTTTCATATTGATGGATGAGTTTATTGATTTCATCATCTATAGATAATACTTGTTCTAAAATAGTCGCATCATTATTAAATATAGGTTGTTGATCTAATAGTGTAATTTTATAATCTTTCGGATGTTCAAATCGGCCAGAATCTGCCTCTTCCTTTTGTGCAATAATTTTTAATAACGTTGATTTCCCAGTTCCGTTTATCCCGATTAATCCAATTCGTTCTTTTTCTCCAATCGAAAAATTAATTCCTTGAAATAAAACTTTTTCACCATATGACTTACTAATACTTTCCCCTCGATAAATTCTCATTGTTCTCCATTCCACTCTTTATAAAATTGATTTAAAAATTGTTCTAAAAACTTATGTCGACCCTCAGCCAATTGTTTCCCGCTTTCCGTTAGCATCAAATCTTTCAATTTAAGCAGTTTTTCATAAAAATGATGAATGGCTGATGTTTGATTCGTTCGATATTCTTCTTCACTCATGTTTTTTCTTACTTCATATTTTGGATCATAAATAGGATTACCTTTATGGCCTGCGAACGCAAAAGCTCTTGCAATCCCTATCGCACCAATAGCATCTAATCGGTCAGCATCACGAACAATTTTTGCCTCTATCGTTGCAAGTTTTCGTTCATGTCCACCTTTAAATGATATAGACTCGATGATTTCCAAAATACAATCTTTTACATGAACGTCTATGTTGATTGTGTCAAGAAAATTTAATAGTTTCTTTTTTCCGGCATCTTTGGAAGAATTTAATTTAGGATCTGATATATCATGTAATAAAGCGGCCATTTCGATAACAAACAAATCCCCTTTTTCTTCCATAGTCGCAATTTTTTTCGCTAAATTTCGAACTCTATCAATATGATACCAATCATGACCGGA
>JGI1652J44930_10000146_pt1 | contig 27567 bp, 25 predicted proteins | sample NewIslsDNAsample_FD_44930 | JGI IMG/M metagenome (IMG submission 44930)
TTGTATATCAATACTTTGAATTCTTTCGAAAGGTATATATCTATTTTTTTTCACAAATAATCCTTGCACAATCTTTATCTGATTATCCGTTATTTCGTATGAAAATCGATACCATCGTATAATGCTAATCATCAATAAACCTGTTAGAACAATTCCTGTCAAACCCCAGAAAATGAAAGAATTTCTATCTGTATTGGTATTTAAAATAATAAATAATATGATCGGAATAATAACATCCTTTAAACTTTTAAAGAAAAAAGTTATTGCGGCAATCGGGTGAAGTTTTTTTGTTTTAAACATCTTCTTCAGCCACCCTTGCCAATTTTGCAATGGATATTCTTAATTCATCTGCCTCATTTTCATCTAGTGCAGGGATCTCATGTGTCGTTGCAGCAGTTGAAATGGATATGGTTGATAGCTTATATTTTTTTAATAACGGCCCTTGCTTAGTATCTACATGCTGTACTCTTATCATTGGAATTAAAGTACGCTTTTTAATCAGTATCCCTCTCTGCAACTCTATTTCTTGTTCTCTAACTTCATACCTCCACCTTTGCCACCTTAACTTTGGGATGATAAAAGTAAGAAAATACCCAATGATAATAATTCCTACAATAATAATAAAAATAATCCACAATGGAAAGTGAAAGAAGAAAATGGCAATAGAGGCTCCAATACCTATCAAAATTGAAAGGAAAACATAAATAATTCCTGTTATTTTCCAAACTGTTAATGCTCTTTCAGATATCCTTTTTTGAGGTTCTCCTATCATTGATATTCTCCCTTTTAATAATTATTACCATTTCAAGTATACATTAAATTCCATCATTGGGAGAATTAAAATTTTATCGTATATAAAAACTACTTTCATCAATCCATTCAATATCATCATATTTTTTTAATTCTCTTACTAACTGAAATAATGATTCATCCTTTTTTTTGGCTTCAATCATACAATCAAGTTGTTTAATCGAACCTTTTATTTTTCTCAAAAAAGTAATGAATGCAAAATCATCAATATAATCTGCATGAGCCTTAAATTGTTTTTCCGATTTAGGACTAGAAATATGTATTTTCATAGGCAAAGGAGATTGATCCCATGTTGCAATTATACGTTCCCATTGGCTTTCCCAGTCAGACTCGTGGTTAGCCTCATGATGATGCAAGTCGAAAACCATTGGAATCCCAATCTTTTCACATAAATAGAGAGTATCATTTATGTTAAACACATTATCATCATTTTCAAGCATAATCATTTTTGCTAATGATGGAGGGATATATCCCCAATTATTTATAAATTGTTCTAAAGCCTTTTCTTTATCATCGTATCCTCCGCCAATATGAATGACACAGCGATGAGTTGGATTTTGCCCCATACCTTTCAATAAAGCTTCATGCATGGCTAACGTTCGAATTGAATTATTTAAAATTTCTACCTTTGGTGAATTAAAGAGGACAAAGTGATCCGGGTGAAAGTCGACTCTCATATCTGATTGTTTTTCTAGGAAATTTTTTATTTTTATAAGTGGTTCTTTAATTGCCTTCATATAATTCCAATCTAATAATTCTTCATGATTAGCTAAAGGTATCAGTTTTGAACTAAAACGAAAAAAATGAATATTATTACCTGCATTATGTTTTAACAAACGTAAGCAATTATTCAAATTACTGATTGCAATTCGTTCAAGTTTATGAATGGCTGCTGTTCTATTTTTCATTTTAGTAAATTGAGCATAAGTCATTGTCTGAGATGGTGAACAGTTTTTTAAATGAACACTCATTGCAACATATCCAAGTCGAATCATTGTCATAGAATAAATCCCCTCAAGCAGTACTTTTTTTGTATTATTTGTAATTAAACTATATTCATGTAATCCGACAAAAAAACTGGAAGAAACAAACCTACCTCAGAAGATTATTAATTAAAATTTCACTGGCTCTCATATTTAAATTTAAGAAATAAACAATTTCACTCTTGAACAAATAGCATATAATATCAACAAAGATGTCTATTCACGTGTTTTAAAATAGAAAGAAGGAGAAATTGAACCTTCAATTCCTCCTTCTTCTTCATTACTTGAAATTAGTTTTTCCAGTTGTTTATTCTTTAACCTCTTCTACGACTAGAAGATCGATTAGTGTCTTTTGATTTTTTTTGTAGTTTTTCTCGTTCTTTATTTTTTCCTCTTCCATCTCGGCCTTTTGGTCGCACACGTTTATCATTGTATCTTCGAGATTGGCGATCTTTTTTCACCGGAAGAGGTTTTTCACTAGTAATTTGAACAGGTGTTGTATCTGGCTCTTTTGTTAACATTTTCAATGCAGCAGCGATTACCGTCTTTTCATCATATTTACTTAGAAGTTCTTCTGATGCTTTATAATATAATGAAAGATTATTTTCCTCAATGACATTTACAATTTTATCAACAACCAAACGTTGTTGACCTTCAAGCGCCTCTTCTAACGTCGGAACCTGTAACTTTTTCATTCTTTTCTTTGTTGTTTCTTCAACCGTTCTTAAATAGGTCATTTCTCGAGGTGTAACGAAAGTAATGGCCATACCTGTATTTCCTGCACGACCTGTTCTACCGATTCTGTGAACATAACTTTCAGGATCTTGTGGGATATCAAAGTTATAAACATGGGTAACTCCAGAAATGTCCAAACCTCTTGCAGCTACGTCTGTTGCAACCAATACATCAATATTAGCTTCTTTAAATTTACGTATAACTGAAAGTCTTTTCGCCTGGCTTAAATCTCCGTGAATGCCTTCAACNGCATAACCACGGATAGAAAGTGCCTCAGCCAACTCATCTACGCGGCGTTTTGTACGCCCAAAAACAATAGCCAGTTCCGGTGACTGGTAATCTAAAAGACGTGTCAATGCGTCGAATTTTTCTTGTTCCTCTAGCTTCACAAAATACTGTTCGATTTGAGGTACAGTCATCTCTTTTGCTTTTACTTTTACGGTTTGTGGATTTGACATAAATCTTTTNGCCACTTGTTTAATTCTTTCTGGCATAGTAGCACTAAATAGAAGTGTTTGTCGTTCTTTTGGCACATTCTCTAAAATTGACTCAATATCTTCAATGAAGCCCATATTTAACATTTCATCGGCTTCGTCTAGGACAACGGTATGAATATTGGATAAGTCCATCGTTTTACGATTGATATGATCCAAAATTCTACCTGGTGTACCTACNATAATATGTGGTTGCTTCTTTAANGCACGTATTTGTCTGCTAATGTCTTGACCACCATATATGGCAAGTACATGTATCTTTTTGTCGTACCCAATTTTATATAATTCTTCAGAAACTTGTACAGCAAGTTCCCTCGTAGGTGCAATAACAAGTCCTTGAATAACACGTTCCCTTGCATTAACTTTCTCAATTAATGGGATGCCGAATGCGGCCGTTTTCCCAGTACCCGTTTGTGCTTGACCAATAATATCTTTATTTTCTAAACTTAGTGGAATAGTTTGTTCTTGTATCGGTGTTGTTTCTTCAAATCCTATTCGATTCAATGAGCGTAGCGTCGATGCGCTTAAAGGTAATTCGTTAAACTTTGCCAATTCTTTCATACTCCTTTATTTTATTGCCTAAACAATTTTTCACTTTATTATGAAATATAATTAATCTGTTTCATTTTTTGTATATTAAAGCGATGGAACAACATGGATAGACTTTACTAATATTAACATTTATATAACCTCAATGCAATGAATCCTTTGTCAGTGAAATCACTCGGGCAATTTTCTTTATGAAATTGCCGATTGTTATCTNTATTTTTTATGGTGTAGAAAGAAAGGAACAACTAAGTGATACCAAATGTATTTTTTACATATGGTATGGAAAAAATTCATCATAACCTCCACATTCTTCTGAAAAAGAAAGCTCTTTATTTTGTTCTTCATAAAAAAAAGCCTATCTTCATCTGATTAAGATAATATTTTCAGATAAAGATAGACAAACTGTTAGTATATTATTGATGTGCTAATGCGTAAGCAACCTCTTCTAATTTCATCCCCCTTGACCCTTTAACGACAATTAAATCTCCTTCATTGACGATTTCTTTCAATTCCTTTATTAGTTGACTTTTATCTTGGAAACTAAACACATTTTTATCCGTCCATTTGTTCCGTGCAGCATTAGCAATCGATTCTGCAAGTTTACCAAATGTGAATAAATAGTTGAAATCATTTGGATTTATAGATTCTCCAATTTCTTCATGTAATTGGATTTCAGATTCTCCTAATTCCAGCATGTCACCTAAAACTAGAATTTTTCTCTTATACCCTTCTAATTTTCCTGCTAAATCTATAACTGCCTTCATGGAAGTAGGACTAGCATTATAGGCATCATTTAATATTTTTGACCCATTCATTCCATCGATTAATTCCATTCTCATATTTGAAAGTGATATAGTATGTAGTGATTTTTTTATTTTGGAGAAAGGAATTTGAAACTCTAACGCCACATGAATAGCTGACAATGCATTTAATACATTGTATTCTCCTAAAATTGGAAGTAACAATGTATCGTTATACTCATTGATTGTAAATAACATTCCATTCGTAGTTACTTGAATGGATGTTAGAAATAGATCATTACTTGTCTCTCTACCAAACGTTTTAACTCTCCATTTCCCTTCACCATTTAATGTTTTAATCTGATTCAATAATAATGGTTCATCCCCGTTAAAAACAAACAATCCCCCATCCTTTAAGCCATTTAATATTTCTAATTTTGCTTTACTAATTCCATATCTAGAACCAAGTTCTTGTAGGTGAGCATCCCCAATATTTGTTATTACAGCAACATCTGGACGAGCTATATTTGATAAAAGGTGAATTTCTCCAAAACGATTCATCCCCATCTCCAATACTGCAATTTCTGTATCTTCTTCTAGTTGTAAAATGGACAATGGTAAACCAATTTCATTATTAAAGTTTCCAATTGTTTTTTGGACTTTATATTGTGAGGCTAAAATAGCTGCAGTAATATCTTTCGTTGTTGTTTTCCCATTTGACCCTGTAATACCAACAACTTTCAAATTCAACTCATTTCTATAGGCTTTGGCAAGCTCTTGCAAAGCGCGAAGTGTATCCTCAACAAAAATGAGTGGGTATCCTTCCGGAGGATTTGGATAATCCTTTTGCCATAAGGATGCCGCTGCTCCATTTTCAAATGCCATCTTGACAAATTCATGACCGTCTCTTTTTTCCCCTTTTAATGGAATAAATAAGTTTCCCGCTTCAATGGTTTTCGAATTTATTGAAACCCCAGAAATTTTTATTTGGCTATATTCTACTTCTTTTATTGATACACCTAGCATATGTGCTACTTCTTGAAAGGTCCTTTTGATCATAATTTTCAGCCTCCTAAAACAAAATCTTATAGGTTGAATGAAAAACAGGGCTGGAAAAATCCACCCCGTTTAAAACGAATATTTGATATTCTGCTTTATGTTATAACGCTCTTTTGCTAACTCAATCAATTCGTCAATTAATTGAGAATAACTAAGTCCTGAGTGTTTCCATAAAAGTGGGAACATACTCATTGGTGTAAATCCTGGCATCGTGTTCACTTCATTGATTAATATTTGGTTATCTTCAGTTAAAAAGAAGTCTGCACGAACTAAACCGGAACAATCCAATGCTTTAAATGCTTTTATTGCCATCTCACACATTTTTTGATAAATTTCTTCCGATATATCTGCAGGAATTATTAAAGCAGTATCCCCGTCCTCATACTTTGCTTTATAGTCGTAAAATTCTGTTTTAGGGACAATTTCTCCCGCAACTGAACATTTAGGATTGTCGTTTCCGAGTACTCCCAATTCAATCTCCCGAGCACGTACTCCTTCTTCTACGATTATTTTTCTGTCAAATTGGAAAGCTAATTCAAAAGCCTGTTTTAATTCATCACGGTTATTACATTTACTAATTCCGACGCTTGATCCTAAATTAGCTGGCTTTACAAAACAAGGATAACCAATTTCAGATTCGGTTAATTCATACGTACTTTTCTCATTATTAACCCACTCATATTTTATAAAAGAGACATATTTCACTTGTGGAAGTCCCGCTTGTGCAAAGAGATTTTTCATTATTACTTTATCCATACCTGCTGATGAGGATAATACACCATTCCCGACGTAAGGGATATTTAATAGCTCTAGCATTCCTTGAACAGTTCCATCTTCACCATTAGGCCCATGAAGTAATGGAAAGACTACATGTAAAACTTCTTCATCTTTCGTTACAATCGTTGATTCATTTATTGCAGTTAGAGCTTGCTGGGCATTTCCACCAGAATTTTGGAATGTTAATTGTTTAATATCTTGAGGTGGAGCGTTTAATTTTGGACCCTTTACCCAGCTCCCTTCTTCGGTAATATATATTGGTTGAACCTCGTATTTTTCCATATCAAGTGCTTGAATGACAGATAATGCAGTTCGTAGCGAAACTTGATGTTCTGCAGATTTCCCACCATATAAAAGGCTAATTTTTGTTTTCATTTGAAACCTCCATTAAAGGATTGAATGCCTTTATTTTATCATTTTTCGTATACACATGTTAAAAACTTTTTTCTTGTTCCATATTTTTTAACGATTCGTAATTATTACCATTATTTTATTGAAAATCTACTTGTATTGGTTCATATTTACTGAAAGTTATGGAAAATAAAGATAATTAAATTATTTTGTAGAAAAAAAAAGATTTATGTAATAAAATTGAAAACGATTACACCTTAGGGGAGGAATTCGATGAAAATTGGATTACTAGCAAGAATTGTAATTGCCATCGCACTAGGTATTACATTTGGCTTAATAGCTCCGGATTGGATGATACGTATATTTGTGACGTTTAACCATGTATTTGGCGGATTTTTATCATTCTCTATTCCTTTAATAATTATCGCATTTATTGCTCCAGGAATTGCTCAACTTGGAAAAGGGGCAGGAAAGTTATTAGCAGGGACAGCAGGATTAGCCTATGGTTCAACAATTATCGCAGGGTTGATAGCATTTTTTACGGCTACAACATTATATCCAAATATATTAGGAGATACGAAATTAACTCAATTTGAGAACCCTGAAAATGTACTATTAGATTCTTTTATAACAATCGATATGGCCCCACCATTTGGAATTATGACTGCTTTATTACTTGCATTTACGATTGGAATTGGTATGGCAGTTATTAAAGGGGACACATTGTATAAAGTTACTGAAGATTTTCGCAATATTATTGAAAAACTTATAAGTTCCATTATCATTCCATTATTACCNATTCATATATTTGGNATTTTTTCTAATATGACTCAAGGCGGGCAAATTGCTGACATTTTATCTATATTCGCAAAAGTTTTTGTCATGATTATTTTGCTCCATGTTGTTTATTTAATTATCCAATACAGTGTTGCTGGTGCGATTTCGAAGAAAAATCCATTTATATTAATCAAAACAATGCTTCCTGCATATTTTACAGCAATAGGAACTCAATCTTCTGCAGCTACCATTCCGGTAACATTACAGCAAGCGAAAAAGACAGGGGTAAAATCAAAAATTTCTGATTTTACAATTCCTTTGCTAGCTACAATTCACTTATCAGGAAGTACGATTACTTTAGTTAGCTGTTCTATTGCGGTCATGTACCTAAGTGGTATGTCAGCTTCGTTTAGCACTTTGTTCCCATTTATTTTAATGTTGGGAATCATAATGATCGCAGCGCCGGGTGTACCTGGAGGAGCAGTTATGGCTGCTGCCGGTATTATTCAATCCATGTTGGGATTCAACGATACGTTAATCTCACTTATGATCGCTTTATATTTAGCACAAGATAGTTTTGGTACAGCATGTAATGTTACTGGAGACGGAGCCATTACAATAATTGTTGACCAATTTTCCACAAAAGAAGGCTGATTGTTAAATCAGCCTTCTTTTTATTAAATTGAAGAAATCTTTTTATATGGTTCTCACAAATTTGTTTTGAGAACCTTATTTTATTGACCAAATTCCTTTATCAAAAATTAAATATCCTTTAGAATGATTCCTACGAGCATCTTTAAATTCTTCTTCTAACTCTTCTAGGCTAGCGATATCACCAATAAGCCAAAAAGGAATTTGAATTTTGTTTCTTTTAATCGATGCCTGATTAAAGGAAAAAATAATCCCTTCTTTGAATTCTTTTTCCAATGTTTTTAGTACTTCCACGTCTATTCGTGGAAATGTAGGTTTCTTCCGAAATGGAAACCAAGATTTTGGCACTTTTATTTGTCTAAGTTTGAAAGGTATTAGATTGCTAACCATATTGTAAAAAGACATTAAATCCTTATAAAATGTTTTTACAAACATGCTTTCCTCATCACTTAAATAAACATATTGATTGTTTAATGTTTGATAAAAGGGAATTTTTAAATGTTTTTTCAAATGACCCAAGTAAAGTAATTCGGCTAATTCTTGTCCTTCAACTAAATCTAAATTAGACAGTTCATCAAAATCTATCCAACATAAGGAGCCATTTTTATAGCTGCCGCGATTGATAAACCCTTCCATATTTTCTTCTGTCACATATTGTAATAATGTATGTAAATGAAGTTCTCCTTCATCGGTCGACTGTTTTAGTAAAAGTATGTTTTGTATAGGTTTTGTTACCGATTTATAAAATTCAGGGAATGAGTATCCATAAGATAGTACAAAATGATCGCTATGATTTAAATGGAAATAGAGAACTTCACTGACATCATCTAATTTTGACACAGGCCCCAACCTCCAGAGGTTTATCTAACGATTTAGAAATCCATGTTTTATTCTAGCAAATAATCGGAAAAATATCTCTATACAATTATTTTCCACCTCATTTTACTGTAATGATTATTTTTTCCATTTTCGAAGAAAGAGGTTTATATTCTTCGTTATGTATATTAAAATAGTGAGGTCTTATAATGAAAGGGGGAGGAAAAAATGAAACAACATCTTAACGATGATCAGCTCGTATTATTAGTAATTAAATTTATGAAAGAGCATAAAAAGAAAGAGCTAGATCTACTATTAGACGAACTACATCCTTATGATATTGCCAATATTTATGAAAAATTACCAGAAAAACATAAAACCCGCCTCCTTCTATTGTTAAATAACCATTTATTAGCTGATGTTATTCAAGAATTGAATCATCATAGTCAAATTGATGTTTTAAATAGGCTTGGAGTTGACAAAAAAGGAAAAGTATTAGACTTAATGGATAATGACGATTTGGCATCCATGCTCAAGGAGCTATCTCCAGAAGTCATCAATCACTTACTTTCTGGAATGAAAAAAGAAGAATCCACCATCGTGCAAAATATCATGAATTATCCTGAAGAGTCTGCCGGTCGATTAATGACCAACCGCTTTGTGTGGATTCGTGACACATACACAGTTCGAGAGGCTGTTGATAAATTAAAAAGCTTTGCTGAATTCGCAGAGACGATTAACTATTTGTATGTCATTAATGAAGAAAAAAAATTAGTAGGGGTTGTATCTTATCGCGATTTACTTCTAGCTGATATTAATGAATTAATAAAAAACATTATGTATGAACGAGTGATTTCTGTTTCTGCTTATGCCGATCAAGAAGAAGCAGCCCGATTAATTGAAAGATACGACTTTTTAGCCATTCCTGTAGTGGATGAAAACAATGTGTTGACTGGTATTGTAACCGTCGATGATATTGTTGATGTCATCATTCGTGAAGCGAACGAAGATATCGAAAAATTATCAGCTTCTGGGAAATCTATCGACTTTGAAACAAAAGCACTTGTTGCAGCAGGTCGGAGATTGCCATGGCTAATTTTACTTCTAATTATCGGTGTAATATCCGGAAGTATCATTAGCGTTTTTGAAGAAACTTTAGACAAGGTTGTCGCTTTAGCATTTTTTATGCCAATGATTGCGGGAATGACTGGGAATACAGGTACTCAATCATTAGCTGTTGTTGTACGGGGACTAGCCTCTAAAGATTTAGATAAAAAAGCCATTATTAAATTGATCCTTAGGGAATTTGGTGTTGGACTAATCATTGGGATTACTTGTGGATTATTAATTTCGGCCATCGCTTACATATGGCAAGGAGGAAATTTTTATTTAGGTTTTGTGGTAGGTGCCTCTTTATTTTTCACATTAATTATTGGAACGTTGGCAGGCACTATTATACCGATTATTTTATATAGATTAAAAATAGATCCTGCCATTGCTTCAGGGCCGCTGATCACAACATTAAATGATATCTTTTCTTTATTTATTTATTTCAGTTTAGCCTCAATTTTTATTTCTTATTTAACTTAACAAAAAGACTACGGGTGTAGTCTTTTTTTTGTGTGATGTTCTTGGAATGGTATTTAGAATTAAAACATATAATTTTATAAATTTATACTCTTTATTGTTTAATTCTTAAAATTTGACGGAACAACTTAACTTCCATATAATATTGATAATATTAAGAAATTTATTTTTATTTTCAAAAAGTTTTTGAATTGATATAAATCTTGTTGTCCATTGATTTCGGAGAGTAGGGGTTTAAAAACTCCTTTATCAATAAACATAAAATTTTATACTTTTGGGAGGTGACTCCTTACTCGTTTTCATAACGAGTTAAGGGAAATTTTTTGGACGACATATTTAATTTGGTGTTTATTGCCATTCTTATTGCTTTAACAGCATTTTTTGTTACATCCGAATTTGCAATTGTTAAGATTCGAAGTTCGAGAATTGATCAATTAATTCAAGAAGGTCGACGTAGTGCAGTTGCAGCAAAAAAAATCATTACCAATTTAGATGAGTATTTATCTGCCTGTCAGCTGGGAATAACTATTACAGCCCTAGGACTAGGTTGGGTTGGAGAATCTACGTTTGAACGAATATTTCTTACCTTTTTTTCAGATATTGATCTTCCTTCTTCTGTATCTAATTTGCTTTCTTTTGGAATTGCATTTGCAATCATAACATTTCTCCATGTCGTTGTAGGAGAGCTGGCTCCTAAAACGATTGCCATTCAAAAGGCTGAAGCTATTGCTTTATCTTTTGCGAGACCACTTATTTGGTTTTACAAATTGATGTATCCGTTTATTTGGACATTAAATGGATCTGCCCAGCTCATAACACGCATGTTTGGGTTAAAACCAGCTAAAGAAAGCGACATTGCTCACTCTGAAGAAGAACTTCGAATCATTTTATCAGAAAGCTATAAAAGTGGTGAGATTAACCAGTCTGAATATAAGTATGTGAATAAAATCTTTGATTTTGACGATAAAATTGCTAAAGAAATCATGGTTCCAAGAACGGAAATTGTAACATTGTCAAAAGATGATTCACTTGAAAACGTTTTAAATGTAATTAAAGATGAGAAATATACAAGATATCCAATTATTGATGGAGATAAAGACCATATAATTGGTCTTATTAATATAAAAGAAGTTCTAACTGGGATTGTTTCCAGTAATCATAATGATCCTATTACACTCGAACACTTTATTCGCCCAATTATCCGAGTGATTGATACGATTCCCGTTCGCGAACTATTAGTGAAAATGCAAAAAGAAAGAATCCATATGGCAGTCCTTATGGATGAATACGGTGGAACAAGTGGGTTAGTTACAGTTGAAGATATTATTGAAGAAATCGTTGGTGATATTCAAGACGAGTTTGACCACGATGAAGTTCCTTTAATACAAAAAATTAATGATGAACATTATATCATTGACTCTAAAGTTCTTCTTGAAGAAATTAATGAATTATTGGGAATTAATATTGTTGATCAAGATATTGATACAGTAGGTGGATGGATTTTAACAGAAAACTTTGAAGCAAAAGAAGGAGATTCTGTTTTCTTCCATGACTATGAATTTAAAATTATTGAAATGGAAGATCACCATATAAAATATATTGAAGTAACAAAAATGAATCCATCGAAAGAAAAAGCTCGAGTTCCGTATTCCCCTGGGACAGAAGCTATACTATAAAAAAATTATTACGCACATCAAGAAATTGGTGTGCTATATTTTTTCTAAAGTTCTCCAATTATTCATTTCCACCTATTTTTCATTGTAACTATTCACATTCTCTGCTAACATTTTTTTAGAAAAGAAAAACTAATTTAATTTGATTAAGGTGAATGAAATGAACACTAAGAAAAAGGTAGGAGAACGTTTCGATTGGGCATTAGCCTTTATCATATTTTTATTCTTTATTGTTAGTTGTATATCAATTTCAAGTGCTCAAACTTCAGGCCAATACGGAACTAATTTTGTTGTGATGCAGATAGCTTGGTATGTAGTTGGAGCAATCATCATTGGTATGTCATTATTTTTTGACCCGGATCAATATAGGAAACTTGCTTGGTATTTATATGGCTTTGGTATTCTCTTGCTCATCATATTAATATTTGCACCTGAAAGTATTGCTGAGCCACGTAATGGTGCAAAATCATGGTTTACTTTGCCAGGGGTCGGGAGCATTCAACCTTCTGAATTTATGAAGACCTTTATGATACTTGCGATGAGTCGATTAATCGTCGACCATCATCAAAAGTATATTTATAAAACGATAAAAACAGATTTGCTCCTATTATTTAAATTACTAGGTGTTTCTTTTGTACCATTATTTTTAATCATGCAACAACCTGACCTTGGAACAGGTTTAGTGCTTATAGCCATTACACTCGGGTTAATATTTGTATCTGGGATTACATGGAAGATTATTTTACCTTCCTTCACATTCTTTGGAATTTTAGCAGGAGTTATTTTATCTATAGCTATATGGAAACCTGATATTATTGATAAATTTGTTGATGATTATCAATTTGGCCGAATTTATTCATGGCTCGATCCTTATAGTTATCAATCAAAAGAAGGCTTCCATTTAATTAAATCTCTTCAAGCTATCGGATCTGGAGAGATAACCGGAAAGGGATATAATGCTTGGGAAGTAGATGTTCCTGAACGTCATACTGATTTTATATTTAGTGTAATAGGTGAGGAATTTGGTTTCATAGGTTCAAGTATTGTTATCAGTTTATACTTCCTTCTCATCTATCATTTAATTAAAATTGCTTTAGATACGAAATCACAGTTTAATGCATATCTCTGTGCAGGAATTATTAGTATGACAACCTTTCACGTATTCCAAAATATCGGAATGACTGTTGGACTACTCCCAATCACAGGGATCCCTCTCCCATTAATAAGTTATGGAGGAAGTTCTTTGATGGGAAATATGTTAGCACTTGGGATCATATTTAGTATTCGGTTCTATCATCGAAACTACATGTTTTCAACAAATAACGATTAATCCTTATTAAAATTAGCATAAATTGTTATAATAAATAAAAATTTATATTATTAAAGTCGATGAAAAAGAGAGTATTCCTATAGTAAGTTTCAAAGCGAGTTGGGGATGGTGGGAGCCCAATAAACTTCATAGGAAGAAGCGCACTTTTGAGACGTAGGCTTGAAATGATAGTAGAGCTTACCGGTTATGCCCCGTTAAGGCAAAGAGTGAACGATTATTCGTTAACTAGAGTGGTACCACGGGTAAAGACTCGTCTCTAATGGAGACGAGTCTTTTTTATATAAAAAAGGAGGGTATTAATGATGATGAATGAAAAACAAATCTTAGCTAGCTTAATATTTGAACATATTCATTCACCAGAGTTATCTGAAGAATATTTGTACAAAATCATTGAAATCCCCAAAAATCCAACTTTAGGAGATTTAGCTTTTCCATGCTTTACTTTAGCCAAAACATTCAAAAAAGCACCGCATGAAATCGCCCAAAATCTTGGAGAAAAGTTAAAGCATCCGATAATTGAAAGAGTTGACGTCGTTGGCCCATATATAAACTTCCATTTAAATCGTTCGATTATTGGAAAAGAGATCGTGTGTAAGATATTGGAGGAAAAAGACAATTATGGATCTCAATCCTTCGGAAACGATAAAACCATTGTTGTAGATTTTTCATCACCAAATATTGCTAAACCATTTTCAATGGGTCATTTACGTTCTACTGTAATTGGGAATGCTCTTGCCAATATTGCCAATAAGTGTGGTTTTCAAACCGTTCGCATCAACCATCTTGGCGATTGGGGAACTCAATTCGGTAAATTAATCACCGCCTATAAATTATGGGGAAATGAGGAAAAAGTAAAAGAAAACCCAATTTCTGAACTATTTATTTTGTACAAAAAATTTCATGAAGAAGCAGAAAAAAATCCTTCACTCGAAGAAGAGGGACGTAAGGCATTCAAAAGATTAGAAGACGGAAATGATGAAGAATTAAAACTATGGGAATGGTTTAAAAATGTTTCTCTTTTAGAATTCAAAAACATTTATGAATTACTAGGTATATCATTCGATTTTTATACTGGAGAAGCTTTTTACAATGATAAGATGGAGCGTGTCATTGAATTATTAAAAGAAAAACATTTGTTAGAGCATTCAGAAGGAGCTGATGTAGTTCCATTAACAGAATTCGATTTACCACCTTGCTTAATTCGTAAATCTGATGGTGCTTCTTTATATGCAACTAGGGATTTGGCAGCTGCCATTTATCGTCATGAAACTTATCATTTCANAAAAGCACTTTATGTNGTTGGACACGAGCAGAGCATACACTTCCAGCAAGTTTTTAATGTATTGAAAAAACTAGGATTTCAATGGGCAGAGGGAATGACACACGTTCCATTTGGACTGTATTTACAAAACGGGAAAAAAATGTCCACACGTAAAGGAAGAGTTGTTTTACTGGAAGAAGTCCTTAATGAAGTCATTAAACTAGCGTTACAAAATATACAAGAAAAAAATCCGACGTTGCCTAATAAAGAAGAAGTTGCAAAACAAATTGGGGTTGGAGCCATCATTTTCCACGACTTGAAAAATCATCGAATGAATAATATCGAGTTTTCTCTAGAAGAAATGTTAACTTTTGAGGGAGAAACTGGACCATATATTCAATATACATACGCTAGAGCGTGTTCGCTTCTAAGAAAAGGAAAATACGATTCACCAAGTTATAAATCATTAACGGATCATGATAGTTGGGAACTGATAAAACAATTAAAATATTTCCCAAGTAAAATCGGTGAAGCTTTTCATGGAAACGATCCTTCAATCATTGCAAAATATATAGTCGATGTTGCGCAAGCTTTTAATAAATATTATGGAAAGGTAAGAATTCTTGAGTCCAATGAAGAACTAGAATCAAGACTAGCATTGGTTCAATCTGTAACAATTGTATTAAAAGAAGGTTTACGTCTATTAGGAATTCAGGCACCTGATCAAATGTAATAAAGATTAAAATGAAACTGCACCTTTAATTTTCGGTTTTAAAGGTGCAGTTTTATTTTTCATTTACCAATCAATTTCAATCACTAATGTTGACCAAGTATTCCCTTTTCCATTGCAAATTTTTCACACTTAAAGAAGAGAAATATACCAATAATAAAGTAAATGACTGAAGTGGCTACTAATATGGTATAGTCAACAACCGTGAAATCTACTAATGAGACCCCTTTAATCATCACCTCACGAATCATATCGACACCTTTTACAATCGGAGCTAACGCTAACCAAGGAGCAATAGACAATGGTACAAATGTTAGTCCCATAAATAAAAATTGTGAAATTTGGAGAAATGATTGAATTTGTTTAAATATGACAGACATTCCAGCAATCATAAAACTTACTCCAAACATACTAATCAAAGTAAAGAGTAAAATTGGGAATATTGATAAGACATCAATATTTAGCCAAGTTCCAGCTGTTAACATCGATATAAATAACATCGCACTAATAGTAATTAATTCTATAATTGTAGTTGCTACAATTCTTGATAAAAATATACGATATGCTCCTAGAGGAGACATATATAATTGTTCGAGCGTACCAAGAACTACTTCATTACTGACCATCCAGCCAATCCCTGACATTGTTGCCATTGCTAAATACCAAAAAATATAATTAACAATGACATACTGAATATTCATCTCCGCACTACTAGGATCACCTACTATTTGAATTCCTAAAAACATTCCTAAAAAAATAAAGTAAAAAGTTAATATCATACTGATCGTATTAGGCAAGTATCTTTTTAATAAAATTACTTCTCTCCTAAAGTTACTTTTAAAGAGATTCCACCATTTCAAAACGTTCCCCCCCTTTCACTATTTTCATAAATACTTCTTCAAAATCAACCGTTGTACGATCAATTTTTTCGATAAGTACTTGATTCGCTTTTAATAGATCAATAATTTCGTATAAATCTTCACCCTTAAGAATATTGACATCTAATATAGTTTTTCCGTTATTTTCATTACGTATGTTGACAACATATCTTCTAGATAAATAGTTGATACTTTCACTTGATAAATGGCCGTTTAAAGTAAAAGAATATGCTTTGCTTTCAAATAATTGCAATAAATTATGAACACGATCATCCGCAACAATTTGACCGTGATTAACTATTATGACACGATCGCAAACTTCTTGAACAACCGGCATATCATGGGTACTTATAATAATGGTTTTTTCCTCCTGAACAGCAATGGATTTCAATAATTTACGAATTTCATAGCTAGTTTCAATATCTAACCCTAACGTAGGCTCATCAAGATAAATAACATCGGTATTCGATAGTAATGCAACAGCAATAGATGTTTTTTGCTGCATTCCTCTTGATAATGTATTAACCATTTCATTTTCTTTTTCTTTTAAGTTTAATCGCTCAAGTAATTCATTAATTTTGTTGGAGACTTCATTTCTAGAAAAGCCGCGATTGCCTGCAAAGTATTCTAAATTTTCTCTAACGGTTAATCTCCAATAAAGATTTCGGTTCCCCTCTAATACGACACTAATATGTTCTAACGCTTTTAATCTTTGATTTTTCATATCGTATCCATTCACGAAGCACGATCCGCTATCTGGAATCAATAAACCGCACATCATTTTAATTAAAGTCGTTTTTCCCGCTCCATTTGGGCCTAGTAAACCGACGACTTCACCTTTTTTTACTTGAAAAGAGATACCTTTAACAGCTTCAATCTTTTCTTTCGTTTTTCTTTTTTTGTATGATTTCTTTAAGTCCTTTACCTCTACAGCAAATGTCATTCTTTCACCTCTTTAGGAAAATTTAACCCTATTATATAAAAATTCATATTTTTCAGAACCGTCCTAGAGACTGATTATTTCTCCATTTATAGATGCAAATTTCTTAGAGGCTTACTGGGATTCATTTTTAATAAAAAAAGAGGTCATACTTTCTTGAGATATGCCTCTTTCATATTTAAATCGGCTTCAACCTGTGATAGATAAATACACATCCACCTAAGCCTGTTAATACTAACAAGATCATTGGCCAATATGATTTTTCTTCACTGGATGAACTTTTCTTTTTATCCTCTAAGGATTGAGAAGAAAATGCCTCCTTTGCTTTACTCGAATCTTTTAATTGAAACGTTTCTAGCACTTCACCCTCTTCAGTTTTTACAGTAAGTATTCCATCTTTGCTCACTTCCGTCTGAACTTCGTGATCTTTCGGTCGAGTGTAATAAAGATTTTTGGACACCTTAAAGGTTTCCCCATGTAAATGAAATTCGGTATTTTTCTCAATCACTGAAGTTTGAAATTGATTAAAACCATAATCCAATAATTCTAGTGTATCGGTATAGGAAATGTCATTATATGGGGCATTTAAGGTTACTGCAATTAGTTCAATATGATCCCGTTTTGCTGTTGTTACAAGCGTGAAGCCTGATTCATTTACAAAACCATTTTTGCCACCAGTAACCCCTTCATAAGGGAACTCACCTTTTAAAATCCGATGGTGGGTATAAATGGTTGTATCCCATGATTTACTATGCCATTCATATTCAGACATCTGGAAAAAACGCTGAAACGTCTCATTCTTTAAAGCATATTGAGTAATTAACGACATATCATAAGCCGTTGTATAATGTTCAGAATCAAATAATCCATGTGGATTGGTAAAATGCGTATTTTTTACACCAACTTCGTCCTCTAAAAATTTATTCAACTCTTCTGCAAATTTTTCTATTGAACCATGTATGTGCTCTGCTATTGCAACACCTGCATCATTACCAGAATTCATTAACAAACCAATGATTAATTGCTCTAAAGAAACTTCCTCTCCAGGTTCTAGGTAAACTCTAGTTCCGTCAACATTTCGTGCATTTTCACTTATTGTAACTGCGTCATTTAGATTTCCTTTTTCAATTGCATAAATAGCGGTAGCAATTTTTGTTATACTAGCTGGATACATTTTTTCGTATGCATTTCTTTCATATAATATTTTTCCTGTTTTCGCATCTATTAAAATAGCTGATTCACTTTGTATATTTAAAGAAGGTTCTTCTTCTGCTAGTGTCGTTTCTTGAAATAAAAGCAATGCAATAATACATGTAAAATAAACAATCTTTTTCATAATATTCTCCCTATTAGAAATCCATTTCTTTTTACTATAAATTCTACTATATTACCTCTATTTTTTCTTTTAAAAATATTTTTCATTTCTATTTCAAAAAAATATAATGGTATTTTTTACTTAGGTATAAAAATAAACATTGCATCACATTTTATAAACATGAAAAAGAAAATATTATCTATCTCTGTCGCAATGATTTTATTTACAATCGGCGTAGTTACTCCAACAATAGCTGCAGATGTATATTATGTACAACGTGGTGATTCCTTATGGAAAATTGCTCAAAAGTACCAAATTGGTCTTTCTGAAATTATCCAAGCCAACCCTCAGTTTAAAAATCCCAATTTGATATATCCTGGTCAAAAAGTTTACATTCCTAACATCCATCGATGCAATCAAATCTATTGAAAATGAAGTCATCCGCTTAACAAATATCGAGCGATCTAAAAATGGACTTCCACCTTTAAAAGCAGACTGGGAATTATCCAGAGTAGCACGATATAAATCGATGGATATGAGGGATAAAAATTATTTTTCTCACACAAGTCCAACATACGGATCACCATTTACTATGATTAAAAACTTTGGAATTCATTATACTGCAGCAGCCGAAAATATTGCAGCTGGCCAACAAACTGCTGCTTCTGTTGTACAAAGCTGGATGAATAGTCCAGGTCATCGAGCAAATATTTTAAATGCCAATTATAACTATATTGGAGTAGGTTATGCGAAAGGAGGCAGTTACGGCGTTTACTGGACGCAAATGTTTATTAAAAGGTAATACTTGTTAATAAAAAGGCTAATTTTAGCCGTAACCTTGAAAAAAGTAGGACCCAAGTATGCTGGTTTATATCCACATTCTTTGGTTTTATAATTTTAAAAAATTTCACTCTAAAATGGACTTTTATAAGCAGTCCCTTCCAATATGAAATAATGACAAATATCTATTCAGAATATAGTCTATATTTTTTATCGAAATAAGTTTTCATACCTGAAACTAATAAATTAATTGTGAATAATGAAAATCCAATAAAACCTACTGTGGCAAACGGAATCCATCGAGCACCAAATATATCATGAAGCAAAGTAGAAAACATGGTCGGCCACGCATTAGAAGTATTTAAAGCTAAATAGCTTCCTCCTAGCTGAGACACAAATTCGTGAGTAATATATATCCCAACAAGTCCTAATTGAGCGATAATAAATAACACTCGGCCAATATCATTTGTAAAATGAATTAAAATTTGTGGCAATAATGGTGGCCAATAATATTTCCTAAACAACGTAGTCTTTGTACATCCTGTTGTAATCCCCGCCTCAACAAAGGATTTTTTAGATATTTCTTCTAAATTTTGAAAGATTGAATCCGCAACCCTTCCAACTTCTACAAAAGCAATAATCACTACCATCCATATGGGTCTTGATTCCGAAAAAACAATCACTGGGATTCCGATAAACAATGCAATAAAAAAGATCGGGGGCATAAAGGAAAACATTTGATTAACTCCTGTAAGAATATAGCGAATAAATTTGTTGTAAAAACTAAAAACACCTAAAGGAATGGCAATCAAATATCTTATTATAACGATCGTCAAAACTATCAAAAATGTTTCCTTCGCTCCTATAACTAATCTACTTAAAACATCCACTCCATTGTTATCTGATCCTAAAATATACCCTTCCATAGGAGGAAAGGGAGGAATCATTATTCCTTCATCCGTTTTTATCATACTAGTCTGTGTCAGTTCTTTATCAACAAAAGGAAAATATTGTCCCAAAAATATAATCATGAAAATAAAAAATAAAAAAATGAGTCCAAATATCAATGAATAATTTTTTTTCATTGTCTACCCTCCATCTCTGATGGACTCAAGTATGCTTTAAAAAGTTTACTAATAAGATTAGAAAGGAAGATAACAACGGTAAAGAAAGTAGCATAAACAAACGTTGCTACAAAGTTAATACTAAAATTTGCACTGGTTGGATGAAATGATGTTGCAGGGGCAATAGCCTCAAAAAACTTCATACCAGCTCCACGAAAATCTGTAAGTCTTTCAACTATAAACAAATTAGATAACACATACAATGTTATCGTGTTCGTATGGGTCAATATTTTCCCCCAACAATTTTTTAAAACATGAATATAGAGGATTCTCATTTCTTTCGTACCTTTTGCCATTGCTGTTCTAATATAATCCATTCTTTCTTCATCTTTTAAACTCATATATGTAACATTCGATATGTAAAATAATGGATAAATCATTAAAAATAAAATGCAAACTATGTAATTATCTATCTTATCACTGCCATATATATCAACATGGAAAAATAGACCGTGATCATAGAGAATTAATAAAGATAACTGAATAAATATAATTACAAATATATCCGGAATAGAGAGAAAAATCCAAGTAGTTCCTTTTCCAAGAAACCAAGATTTTTTCCTTTCAGACTTATAATCATAGATCCCTTTTGCAATACCTAAAAAAAATGCAAGTAATAATGAAGGAAGGACAATAATCATGCTTTTCTGAATAGTATTTGTCACTGTTTCCATAAATGCTTGACCAGATACTAGTTCTGGCAACTCCTCTACTTGAGAAAGATAGCGAAAAAACTCTAAAATATTATCCATATGTTGTTCAAACGAATAATGATATTCAGCAGATAAAAACATTCCTCCTTCCCCAGTAGTCATTGTTACATCTCTTGGCATAAAAATGATAAATAAAAATAAAAGGGAGACAATCATAAATAGAATGAGCTGTTTAATAATTACCTGTATGTATTTCATAGTACTTTTATCCTCCTCATGATTTTTCTATAATACTATTGAATTAAAATTTTTTCAATTTTATAGATAATACAATTTTTCTGAATTATTATTTTATACTCTTCTTATAGCTACCTATGTAAATTTATTAATAAAAAACTTAATCAAAACTCGTTAAAAATTCTGGAAAGACTTCCTAATTCAATTCCTTAAAAATGCAAAAAAAATCCGGATAAGCTTACTGTCCAAACGTTAATTTCAAATTTAACAAATGGAAATAGTAATTATCCGAATTTTTACTCGTAATCCTATTTTATTTTTACTTTTTCGATACTGTCATGATTACGTGATCACCACTTGTTACTTCCGATCCTTCTTGTTTATCTGTAGTAGTCATTTGATCACTATTTGTAATAATAATCGGTGTCACTATGCTACGTGCTTTTTCTTTCACCAATTCAAGATCATATGTGACCAATAAATCTCCAGTTTTTACCTTCTTTCCTTCCTGGATATGGGTCGTAAATCCTTCTCCATTCATATTCACTGTATCTAATCCAATATGAATTAATATTTCCGCACCATTTTTTGCTTTAATTCCAATGGCATGTTTCGTTGGGAACACTTGAATAATTTCTCCATCTACAGGGCTTGTTACTTTTCCTTCAGAAGGTGTGATCGCTACTCCGTCCCCCATCATTTTTTGAGAAAAAACAGGATCTGGAACTTCTTCTAATGGAATCACCTTTCCAGTAAGAGGAGCTATGATTGAAACAGTGCTAGGAGCATCTTCTTTTTTTCCAAAAAGTTTTCTTAACATTGTTAAGTCCCCTTTCAAAAATAAATCCATTATTAATAGTATACTATAGGAATATTTATCCTACACCTCTTCAGATAAAAAAACAAGATTTGGACTAAAAAAGCAGAATTTGATCTTTTTTACTAATCTTTACTATTTAATAAGTATAAACACTATTTAAACCATTATTTGCTACAGGTGAAAATAGGAATGTTTATTTACCTTCCTCCAAAAATTTTAATAGTTCTTCACTTTCCTTCTTTCTATTTTTTCTATGTAATGCTCGTTTTTCACCAGTTTCATTCAGCCATCTTTCCCGTTCTGTTTCTGGTATTACTTTTGGTACAGGTNTAGGTTTTCCATTTTCATCCAGAGCTACGAAAGTTAAAAAGGAAAAGGCAGCAATGGATTTTTCCCCAGTTAACAAATGNTCTGCAGTTACTTTAACTAATACTTCCATCGAACTTCTTCCAGTCCAAGTAACCATTGNTTCTAATGTGACAGCATCTCCAACAACTATTGGCTTTACAAAATCAACTGAATCTATAGAGGCAGTAACAACGGGATTTTGACATAACTTAATAGCAGAAATAGATGCAATATCATCTATGTATGATAATAGTATCCCCCCAAAAAGTGTCCCATGAGAATTTGTATGTTGAGGAAATACATGACTAGTTTTTATTGCGATTGTTTCTTTCATTGGCACTTCTTTTCTTATATTCAATAGAATCACCTCATAAATATACGTATGTGCACAATCTTCACTCTTATTTTACCATTTTTATCATAGGTTAAAAAAAATAATAAATGATAAGACTTTTCCTTCAATTCAAAATTTTGTANAATTAAATGAGAGTAAAATTTTGGAGATGAGGGAAATGTTAAAANAGATATTTGTGTTATTATTATTAACGTTTTCCACATTTTTAGAAGGATGTAACATGTTTATTGATAAGGATAATCCTTCAAAAACGGATTTATCGATTCGATACGTTCCTTTAAATGACGAGAAGAATGATCTCATATCTAGAACGGGTATTTATCAAATGTTTTCGTTTGAAATAGACGGTACATTAAAGCAATCAGATAATCTGTTAATTGAAATGGAAGAATATCGTTATGGCAAGAAAACTGAACAATCAGGATCACTTCTTAATAGTAATCAAACCTATTTTGATCAAGATCTTTTATCTGTTTCATTCGATCACAATTTTACGTCTGATCAAAGTAAAATTGCCGTAAGTTTATTAGATGGACAGATTGAACAAAAGATTGATTTGTTAGGAAATGATGCAAATGATCAAAATGGCATAGTAACAGGTAAGCTTGTCGGTAATGAATTTATTAAATTAGAGAAAAACAAACCAACTTATATTTGTTATGAAGCTATTTCAAATAGGACTCTTAGTGTAAGTGAAAAAGGCGAATTAAAAGGACATGAAAATCTTCCGCAAGTGATCGTTTTTAAAGTTCAAATTACCGATAAGGAAGAATAAATTGATTTTCCAGGTACAAAATCATTATCCATTCCCAATAAATAGAATACTAATTGAATTTAAAACGTTACCAATAATAATTTAGCTCCCAAAGGACCAGTTGAGTTGTCTTTTGGGAGCTACTTTTTGTATATGGCTTCTCTCCAATTTTATAGATTCTTAATATGCTTTTGCCCAATAAACCATATGTTTAGCTTCTTTNCCGCATACTACACATTGATCATGGATTTTTTCTTGTTCAAATGGTATACAGCGAGATGTAGCAGAAGTTTCTTCTTTTATATGATCTTCACATTTACGATCACCGCACCACATCGCCTTGATAAATCCAGGATTTTCTTCTAAATTCTTTTTAAACTCGTCCATGTTTGCTGCAGTGCTTGTTTTCTTCTCACGATGCTCTTTCGCCTTGTTGTAAAGATTTTGTTGAATATCTTCCAATAGTGCTAATAGTTTTTCTTCTAGCTCCGCAATTGGTGTAAAGATTTTTTCACCTGTATCTCTTCGAACTAGTACAACTTGTTCTTTCTCGATATCTTTTGGCCCTACTTCTAATCGTACAGGTATTCCCTTCATTTCATATTCATTGAATTTCCAGCCAGGCATTTTATCACTAGCATCAATATCGATACGGACAATTTTGCTTAGTCTGTCTTTTAAATTATAGGCAAAATCAAGAACCCCTTCTTTATGTTGAGCGATCGGTACAATCATCACTTGTTTAGGTGCAATTCTTGGTGGTAAAACTAATCCACGGTTGTCTCCATGTACCATTATTAATGCTCCAATTAGGCGAGTGGTAATTCCCCATGATGTTTGATGCACATATTGCAATTCTCCATTTTGATCGGTATATTGAATGCCAAAGGCTTCAGCAAAGCCTGTTCCTAAATGATGCGATGTTCCAGATTGTAACGCTTTTCCATCATGCATTAAGCTTTCAATGGTTAGTGTATATTTTGCACCGGCAAATTTCTCTTTTTCTGTTTTTTGTCCTCTTATAACTGGTATTGCTAAATAATTTTCTGCTACATCTGTATACACATTTAGCATTTTCAATGTTTCTTCTGCCGCCTCTTCATCTGTTGCATGTGCGGTATGACCTTCTTGCCATAGAAACTCTAGTGAACGTAAAAATGGTCTTGTTGTTTTTTCCCAACGAACAACATTGCTCCATTGATTATAAAGTTTTGGCAGGTCGCGGTATGAATGAATGATATTGGCATAATGTTCACAAAATAATACCTCTGATGTTGGACGTACAACCAATCTTTCATGAAGTTCTTCCGATCCTCCATGAGTAACCAATGCCACTTCAGGAGCAAAACCTTCAATATGATCCTTTTCCTTTTGTAACAGGCTCTCTGGGATGAACAATGGCATATACACATTTTCATGCCCAGTTTCTTTTATTTTTTGATCAAGGATATCACGAATATTTTCCCAAATGGCATATCCATATGGACGAATAATCATAGATCCTCGCACTGATGAGTAGTCAACGAGATCTGCTTTTTTTACAACGTCTGTATACCATTGGGCAAAGTCTTCTTCCATGGCGGTAATTTCTTCAACAAATTTCTTCTCTTTCGCCATTTGTGTACACTCCCTTTTTTAAAATGATTGATTCCAATAAAAAAAGCCTCCATCCAAACATAGGGACCGAGACTTGGTGGTACCACCCTCATTTACAGTAAATACACTGTACACTCTTTTTTGATAACGGAGCAACTCCGCAATATCTTTGTCGATATTGAACTCGAAGGTAGGTTCAAACGGAGACTTTAGAAATCTCTCACCAATGATTTCCTCTCTGAAAAAGCCTTAACCGTTTTACTAGTCCTCTTCATCGTTTATCTTGTATGAATTTTTATAAAAGATACATTTTTTCCTTCAAAAAGTCAAGTTATTTAAGATAATATTCAATTAGAATTATACATGTTAATGAAATATGGAATCAATATGTTACGAAATCATTGAGAAAAATTGAAAACAGACTTATAGTGGATGAAATGATTTAACTATTAAGAAATAAGCTTTAAACCGATCACAGCCATAATAATAATGAGAATAAACACTATTCTTTTCCAATCTTTAGATTCTCCATAATATATAATTCCTATTATTGCCCCACCAACAGCTCCAATTCCAGTCCAAACGGCATATGCCGTTCCCATTGATATTGTTTTCATTGCAAATGATAAAAATAAAAAGCTTAAGAAAAAGCTACTAATGAGATAAAAAACCGTCCATACATTCTTTTTTTCATTAAATTTATTGATGGATGTAACTCCTAACATTTCAAAAGTTCCCGCTAAAATTAGATACAACCAAGCCATTAGTTTGCTTCCCCTTCTTTCTTCTCATTAGGAGTAACCAATTTCAAGCCAATAATTCCTATTAATAAGACTCCTATTAATAAAATTTTCATTATTTTTATTGGTTCATCAAATATGGCCATTTCAACGATAACTGTTCCAGCAGTACCTAATCCAACAAAAACGGCATATGCCGTACCTACAGGAAGACTTTCACTGGCTTTTATTAAAAAATAAAAACTTAAATAAATAGCGATGCCTGTTCCAACCCATGTCCAAATATTATATGAATGTTTCAAACCAACAACCCAGCATATCTCAAAACCCGCTCCTACAAATATTCTGATCCAGTTAACGTTCATGAATGAACCTCCCATAGTAAATCAACACTTATTATTTTTATTGAAACTAACAAATAAAACCCGAAAGATATCATATTTTTGATATCTCCCGGGCTTTTATCCCTCCGTGGCACAACTAATGGTTGTGTGTTTTCTCTTGGACCAGACCGATACAATCATCGCGGAACCCTAGAAAACATGATTCACAATTATTATGCATAACTATCAATGGATTAACAAGTATTTTTTCTCATTATCTTTTTTGAATTCTATCTGTATACATCAGTTCCTGAATTGATGATACCCCTATTCCAAACATAGAAGCTTTCAATTCAAATTCTAATTGTTTAAACTTTTTCAGTACTTCCTCCGTAGATTCTGTTGCTTCTTTTAAAATAGATCTTCCAAATCCTACGAGGTTTGCCCCTAACGCGATCGCTTTTGCTGCCTCAACACCGTTTTTAATTCCACCGCTAGCTATTATCGTTTCTTTTTTACAATAATTTCGAGCGTCGACGACCGCCTCTGATGTTGGAATTCCCCAGTCGCTAAATGCTTCTGCCGCTTTTCTTTTCACTTCATCATTCAATCGGTATTTTTCTACTTGACTCCAAGAAGTCCCTCCTGCGCCTGCTACATCAACAAAGGAAACTCCGATGTCAAACAGTTTTCTTGCAAGTCGTCCATGTATTCCCCAACCCACTTCTTTGATACCCACAGGAACAGAAAGTTGAGAGCAAAGTTTTTCTATTTTCAATAATAACCCTTTAAAGTTTGTATCCCCATTGACTTGAAATATTTCTTGCATACTATTGAGATGGAGAACAAGAGCATCTGCCTCTGTCATTTCAATAATTTTTTCGCATTGTTCTAAACCAAAACCGTAATTTAATTGAACAGCACCTAGGTTTGCAAATAAGGGGATAGTTCGTGCAAACTTTCGCACTTGAAATGTATGAGCTAGTGACGGCTCTGAAATTGCTGCACGTGTGGAACCTAGCCCCATAGCCCAACCACATTCTTCCGCTGCTTCTGCCAAATGTTGATTGATTAAACTTGCTTTTTCCGTTCCTCCAGTCATTGAACTTATGACGAATGGTACTTTCATTCGTTTCTTCAAAAAGACGGTTTCGCAAGAGATTTCTTGAAAATCTATTTCAGGCAGCGCTTCGTGAATAAAACGATACCTTTCTAATCCGGTTGTTATATTATCTCCTTCCACATCTTGATTTAATGTTATTTCAATATGCTGGGATTTCCGTTTTTCAATTTCATCCATCATTTCTTTTTCACCCTCTTCCATTGAGGATTGCAAGCGCACTTCTATTATAATAATTTCCGATTATTTATAAATATTTTT
>JGI1652J44930_10000148_pt1 | contig 27476 bp, 29 predicted proteins | sample NewIslsDNAsample_FD_44930 | JGI IMG/M metagenome (IMG submission 44930)
ATAAACGGACAATGTTCTTGGAAGTACGGAATCGTCTAACGGTTGTCCTAAAGAATTGAGCACTTTTCCGATGAGAGCCGAACCAACCTTTATTTGCAATGGTTTTGAAGTACTTTCTACCAGACACCCAGGTCCTATATCAGAAATCGATGAATAAGGCATTAAGATGACCGCATCACCATTAAATCCTACGACTTCAGCCATGATTTTCTTTGACATTTGATAACTTAGATATATGTAGCATACATCACCAATGGAACTTGTTGGTCCTTGTGATTCAATCATGATGCCAACGACTCGTTTCACGCGTCCAAATCGTTTATATGTATCAATCTCATCTATTTGTGAAAAAATATCTGTTATTTCCATTAGTGTTCACCTTAAATTTTTTCAAGTAATGTTTGTTTCAACATTTCCAATTGACTGTCAATGGAAGCATCAATCCTGCCACCTTCTGTTTCGATAATGCATGAATTTTGCGTGACTTGATCATCTGGATAAATGTACAATTCTATTTCTCTCGGAAATAAAGATAACAATTCATCTTTTTGCGAAACGATAAAACTATAATGACTAGGATGTACGATAATTTGTATTTCTCTATAGTCTCTAGCTTCTTTGAGAACTTTTTTTACTACGTTTTTCATATAAGAAGGGTCATTTTCTATTTCTCTATTAATAATTTTCTCGGCAGCCTTTAAAGCTATAAGTAAGATTGTTTGCTCAGCAGAATCTATTTTGGCTCGATAGTCGTTTTTTGCGGTATCTACAACAGATTTTGCTAGTTCTATCTGCTCTTTTACACTTTCAAATCCTGTTCTTTCGCCTTGAGAATACCCTTCTTGATAACCTTGCTTAAACGCTTCTTCTTTTAGTTTTTCACACTCAGTTTTCCAGTTTTCTTTCTCTATTTGAATTTGTTGTCTAATTTCCTCTGCTTGATTTCGTGCTTCTTCTAATAATTGTGAAGCTTTTAATTTTGCATCTTCGATCAACTGTATAGGGTACAAAGGAACACCGTGATCGTTATTGTCTTTTTCATCTTTTTTATTTATTTCGATCATTTTTATTGAAATGATTTTTCCTTTGGACAACTCAGCTTGAGATGACTTAATGAATTTAGACAATGATGTCATCACCTCCACCGCGAGCAATGACAATTTCTCCAGCCTCTTCTAATCTTCTAATCACAGATACAATTCTAGTTTGTGCTTCCTCAACATCACGCAATCGTACTGGCCCCATAATCTCCATTTCTTCTTTGAAATTATCAGCCATACGTTTTGACATGTTTCGGAAAATAACTTCTTTCACTTCATCGCTAGCAACTTTTAATGCCAACAATAGATCATCATTGTCACAGTCACGGATGACATATTGAATCGCACGGTTATCAAGAGTAACAATATCTTCGAATACGAACATCCGCTTTTTAATTTCTTCAGCCAACTCAGGATCTTGAATTGCCAAAGATTCCAAAATTGTTCGTTCAGTTGCTCGGTCTACACCGTTAAGCACATCTACAACAGCTTCAATTCCACCCGTTTGCGTATAATCTTGCGTGAAAGTCGATGATAATTTTTGTTCTAGAATTTGCTCGACTTCGTTAATAATCTCTGGCGATGTTCGATCCATTGTAGCAATCCTTCTAGCTACTTCCGCTTGCATTTCCTGTGGCAGTTCAGATAAAATTTGTCCTGCTTGGTTTGGATCTAAATAAGATAGAACAAGGGCAATTGTTTGCGGATGCTCATTTTGAATAAAGTTCAAAATTTGATTCGGATCTGCCTTCCTTGCAAAATCAAACGGTTTAACTTGTAAAGCTGATGTTAGACGATTGATAATGACAGAAGCTCGATCTTCTCCTAATGCTTTTTCAAGAAGCATTTTTGCATAACCAATTCCACCTTGAGAAATGTAGTCTTGTGCTAGAGCAAGTTCATGAAATTCTTCGATGATTTCTTCCTTTTTGGCGGAATCAACTTTTTTTATACTTGAAATTTCTAATGTTAATTTTTCTATTTCTTCTTCGGTTAAGTATTTATATATTGACGCTGACACATCAGGACCTAGAGCAATGAGAAGGATTGCCGCTTTTTGCTTGCCTGTTAGGTCTCTTTCTTTTCTAGCAACCATAATTCTATTGTCCTCCTAATCTTGTGCAAGCCAAGTTCTAATAAGTTTAGCAAATTCTTCTGGCTTTTCTTTTGCCATCTTTTCTAATTGTCTTCTTCGTACTTTATCCTCGGTTTCTTTTTCTTCATTTACATCAGGAATGTCAAATACTTCTTCCGATTCAATTACTTCTTCCATCATCTCTTCCTCTTTAGTTTTTCTAGATCGAAGGAATAAAACTAGCAATAAGATGATGGCTAATATTAAAGCAGCACCGACAATGTATACCCACCATGGGATCGATGTATTTTTACTATTTGCTTGATCAAATAAAGACTTCCCATTTAATTGGTGAACAGAAACTGCTATTTTATCTTTAATATCTTCATCTGTTAATGGATCTGTGTAACTTTTATCGATCGTTGTTCTGACTATTGTACTTAATATTTTGGTAATATCTTCTACTGTTTGTGCAGATAATGAATTCGGATCTTTCGCATTTGGTGGTTCTACCATTACTTGAATGCCTAAATCTCTAATTTTATATGGACTTTCAATAATTTCTTTTTGTACTCTACTTACTTCGTTATTGATTGTTTCTTCAATTCGTTCGTATTCACCATCCCCATTAGTACCTTCTAAATAAGATGTACCTAATGAGTCAGCAGGATCTTCACTTTGAGGAACTCCACCTACGGTCGCCCCGCTCCCAGTATAAGTTTCAGTAATCCGTTGAGCGCTAATTGCTATACCTTCCATATTCTCTTCGTCAACTGGTAGAACAATATTTTCATCTCGTCTTTCTTGAGTAAAATCCAGGTCAGCTGTTACAGAAACAACAACTTTATCATGACCCATAAGCATTCCTAACATATTTTGCACTTGGCGCTGCAAGTCTTTCTCTATTTCTTTTTTAAATGCAAGCTGTGTTGCAAGTTGATTTCCAGATGAATAATTATCAGTATTTTCCAGATCGAAATATTCAAAATTTTGATTCATGATGACGATATTATCAGTAGGAAGGTTTGGAACACTTTTTGAAACTAAATGATATAATGCTTTAATTTGTTTTTCTTCGAAGTGATATCCAGGTTTTGTATTTAAAACAATTGATGCTGATGCTTCTTGTTTTTGATCAGAAACAAATATTCCTTGTTCAGGTATAGATATCATCACTTTCGCATCTTTAATTCCATCGATGCCTTTTATTAAATTTGCGATTTCTGTTTGCATAGCATCGATTTTCATTACGTTAAATTCATTGTCAGTCATTCCGATTCCAGAATTTTGTGCAAAAAAGGAATAATCGATATTTCCTGATTGTGGAAGCCCTTCAGCTGCCAATTCAACTAACAAAGTCTCTACTTCACTTTCAGGTACTTTGATGGTTGTTCCACCATTGGTAATTTCCGACTTAATTCCTCTGGAATCCAGGCTTTCTTTAATGCTTCCTGTTTCAGTAGGTGTTAAGTCACTATATAGTGGAACCATTTTAGGACTGGAAAAAAAGATTGATAAAGTAATAATCAGAATAATGAAAACGAAAACGGACCCGATGAATATTCCTTTTTGCTTTTTACTTCTATCTGACCAAAACGTTTTTATTTTTTCTGTTAGATTTTGTAACGTGCCATTCATTCTAGTCCTCCGCTATCTACTTATTAACATTAATTTGCTGAAAAAAGATTAAATTTGCATTCTCATTACTTCTTGGTATGCTTCAATGACTTTATTTCTAATTTCAATCGTTGTCTGTAAACTGATAGAAGCTTTTTGGGCTGCAATCATCACTTGGTGTAAATCTATATTTTCACCTTTTACTAATTTCTCAGTCATTAAATCTGATTGATTTTGTAATTCATTTACACTGTTTAATGATTTTTTTAAAAACGTTGCAAACGATTGTTGAGCTTCATTTGGAGTAACTTTAAGTTTGTTTGTTGTTGTTCCATTTGTTAATATTGGGGATTTATTAACTAATGGCAAAGTCAATCCTTCCATTTGATTCAACTCCTAAATTATTTTCCTATTTCTAATGCTTTCATAAGTAAACCTTTTGACGCATTGAATACCGTAACGTTTGCTTCATAAGAACGAGTTGCACTGATTAAATCGACCATCTCTTTTAATGGATCAACGTTCGGCATTGCAACATAACCTTCGTCATTGGCATCTGGGTGCTCAGGATCATAAACCATTTTAAAAGGAGTTCGATCTTCTACAATTCTAGAAACCTTCACACCGCCTGTCCCCTGGTGATCATTCATCGCTCTTTGTAACATATTGGAGAAGGACGTTCCGTTCGGTTGCATAACAACCATTTTTCTCCTATAAGGTACCCATTGCCCATTTACATAATTAGCTCTAGTAGAATCGACATTGGCCATATTGGACGAAATAACATCCATTCTTAATCGTTGTGCCGTTAATGCGCTTGTCGTTACATTCAAGCTATGAAACATCTCTATTTCCCTCCTTTAATGACGGTTTGTAACGTTTGAAATTTCCCATTAATTCTTTCCGTTAATGCGTTGTAATAAATTTGGTTCGTTGCTAAATCTGCCATTTCTTTATCTAAATCGACACTATTTCCGTTATGGTTATATTGAACATTTTTTCGATTAACAATTGAAAGATTACCAGATGATGATTGAAAAGGAATGTGACGGATATTTGTGCGTTTAGCTTCGATCACTTTTGCTTTTTCTTGTGCGAAAAATGCACTAAAGTTTACATCTTTTGCCTTATAGTTTGGTGTATCAACATTAGCTATATTGCTAGATATGACTTTTTGCTTAACAGAAGAATAATCTAGTCCTTTTTCCAATATTGAAATAGTATTGGAGAATAACAATTTCATCACCTCGTAATCTTTTTGTATCATTTATTACATTTTATTTTCTGACAAATTTCGATATCTACGTTACATTTTAAGGTAGGTATTCCCAATTGTCTATGTGAAATAAGTAATATTTCTTGTGTCTTTTTTCCTGTTTTTCATAAAATACCCTCATAAAAAATACTTATTTACGAATATTTATAGATTACCAAAAAAGAAAAAACGTTTTTATTATTTTTTAGTAAAATTCGAAAAAATTCCATGAATAATTCTATTTTTCGACATATTTCTCAAATTTCCTGCCTTATTATATAGTCCTTTTATACTAAATTAACATATGTAACAACTATTACATGAATATAAAATTCGAAAATATATTGTCAAACTCATGAAAAAATATTGTCAATAATTACAATAAAAAAAGCAGGTGTTGAATCGCCAAAAGATAGAGTAATTCTATTCTTTTCGGCGATGCTAAACACCTGCTTTAATTTAACTATATTAATTTGATTTTAATTTTTCCAATTCAACTAGGAACTTGTCATTTAATACTTTAATATACGTACCTTTCATACCTAATGAGCGAGATTCAATAACTCCTGCACTCTCTAATTTTCTAAGTGCATTAACGATAACAGATCTAGTAATTCCAACACGATCGGCAATTTTTGATGCAACTAAAAGTCCTTCTGTTCCTTTTAACTCTTCAAAAATATGTTCGATAGCTTCTAATTCACTATATGAAAGTGAGCTGATTGCCATTTGTACAACGGCTTTACTTCTTGCTTCTTCTTCGATTTCTTCAGCTTTTTCACGAAGAATTTCCATCCCTACAACTGTTGCACCATACTCTCCTAAAATTAAGTCATCGTCATTAAATTCTTTATCTAAGCGAGCTAAAATTAACGTTCCTAGACGTTCTCCTCCACCGATGATTGGAACGATGGTTGTTAAACCATCTTTGAATAGATCCTTGTTTTCCACAGGGAAAGCAGTGTATTCACTATTAACATCCAAGTTTGGAGAAGTTTCTTTAACATTAAATAAGTTTTTTGTATATTCTTCTGGAAATTGACGATCTTCTAACATTTTTTTCATACGTTCATTTTCAATTTGTTGGTTAATAGCAAATCCAAGTAATTTTCCACGTCTACTTACGACGAATACATTCGCTTCAATTACATCTCTTAAAGTTTCCGCCATTTCTTTAAAGTTTACGGGTTTTCCTGCAGCATTTTGTAACATTGAATTAATTTTTCTTGTTTTTGATAATAAATTCATTTTCGTTTCCTCCTAATACTATATTCATTATTTCGATATAATGTAGGTTCATTGCTATGTAAGATTGAATCGAGTTAATTATAAAATAAATTGACTTAAATCTTTATCTTTCGAAATCGCTTGTAATTTTTCATCCACATATTGAGGGGTAATCGTAATCTTTTCTAACGTAATATCTGGCGCCTCAAATGACAAATCTTCTAATAGTTTTTCCATAATCGTATGCAATCGTCTTGCGCCGATATTATCCGTCGTTTGGTTTACTTCAAACGCAATCTCTGCAATTCTACGAATAGCATCGTCAGAAAATTCAATTTTTATACCTTCCGTTTCAAGTAGCGCAATATATTGTTTGATGAGCGCATTATCCGGCTCCACTAAAATACGAACAAAATCTTCAACTAACAATTTCTTCAATTCCACTCGAATCGGAAATCTTCCTTGAAGCTCTGGTATTAAGTCGGATGGTTTTGCCATATGAAAGGCCCCAGCTGCAATAAATAAGATGTGATCCGTTTTTACTGGACCATATTTTGTAACAACTGTTGATCCTTCTACCACTGGCAAAATATCTCGTTGAACACCTTCCCGCGAAATATCCGCTGATGATTGATTGGAAGATTTACTAGCAATTTTATCAATTTCATCGATAAAAATTATGCCTGTTTGTTCAGCGCGGAAAATTGCTTCTTGTGTAACTTCATCCATGTCAATTAATTTTTGTGCTTCCTCATTTGTTAAAATTTTTCTTGCATCTTTCACAGGGAGTTTCCGCTTTTTCTTTTTCCTTGGCATTAAACTACTTAAAGCATCTTGCATATTCATTCCCATTTGTTCCAAACCAGAACCTTGGAATAAATCAAACATGGATGGAGCTTGTTCTTCAACTTCAATGGTTACAAGCTCATTTTCTAGCTCGCCTTTTTCAAGTTTTTCACGAATCATTTTTCTTCGTTCAGTTAGTTTCATTTCTTGTTCTTCTGATTCAGAATTGTTTTGTTGTTGGTTATTTGTTCCAAACAACATTTCGAAAGGATTTTTAAATTGATTGTTAGACTTATTAGATGATGGTGCTAAAATTTCTACAAGACGACGATTGGCGTTAATTTCTGCTTTTTCTTTTACCTGTAGCATTTTTTCTTCTTTCACTAATCTTACGCTCGTTTCCACTAAATCACGAACCATCGATTCAACATCACGACCGACATAACCTACTTCCGTAAATTTAGTCGCTTCAACTTTTACGAAAGGCGCTCCTACTAGTTTGGCAATTCTCCGAGCAATTTCAGTTTTCCCTACTCCTGTTGGTCCAATCATTAAAATATTTTTTGGAACAATTTCGTCACGAATATTTTCTCCTAATAATGACCTGCGATAGCGGTTTCTTAATGCAATGGCAACAGCTCGTTTTGCTTCTTTTTGACCAACAATATATTGATCAAGCTTTTCAACAATTTGTCGAGGAGTTAATTGAAACCCTTTTTGGTTCATTGGATCACCCCATTATAGTTCTTCAACAATAATATTTTCATTTGTATACACACATATCTCTGCCGCGGTTTCTAACGCTGCTTTTGCAATTTCTTTTGCTGTTAGTTGGCCACCAGCAAATTTTTTTAACGCTCTTCCTGCAGCTAAAGCATAATTCCCACCGGAACCAATGGCTAAAATACCATCATCCGGTTCAATTACTTCTCCGGTTCCTGAAATTAATAATAAATGAGATTCATTCATTACGATTAACATGGCTTCTAGCTTCCTTAATACTTTATCGCTTCTCCATTGTTTCGCAAGTTCCACCGCAGCTCTTTGGAGATTTCCATTAAATTCTTCCAACTTCCCTTCAAACATTTCAAACAATGTAAATGCATCCGCAACTGACCCCGCAAAACCGGCTAATACTTTTCCGTTAAATAACTTTCTTACTTTTCTTGCAGTATGTTTCATGACAACTGCATTTCCAAAAGTTACTTGACCATCTCCTGCCATTGCAGCACTTCCTTTATGATGGATGGCAAAAATGGTAGTTGCATGAAAGTTGCCCATAAAAAAACCTCCCTCCCGCTCAATTATGCGCGTGGATGATGCTTTAAGTATGACCTTCTTAAATGTTCCTTCGTAACATGTGTATACACTTGCGTTGAAGATAATGATGAATGACCTAAAAGCTCTTGAACAGAACGTAAATCTGCACCATTATTCAACATGTGAGTAGCAAAGGTATGCCTCAACATATGCGGGTGAATGTGGGATAACTTTGCTGTTTTTTCTATTAAGTCATTTAAAATATGTCTGATTCCTCGATCCGTTAATTTACCGCCTCGATGGTTAACAAACAAAAACGAGTGACTTTGTTTATTTTCCATTAATTTTTTTCTGCCATCATTGATATATTGAACGATAGCATTCTTGGCCATTGAACCAAAAGGAACATATCTTTCTTTATTTCCTTTTCCTTTAACTAAAATAACGGATAAAAATTCATCAATATGTTGTAACTCTATATTCACACATTCACTTACACGTATACCTGTTCCGTATAGTAGTTCAAGCAATGCCTTATTTCTCTGCCCTATAGGTGTTGACTCATCACAAACATGAAACAAATGTTCTAACTCTTCTTCATAAAAAAATTGCGGAAGCCGTTTTTCCAGTTTGGGTGTAGAGACATAGGAGAAAGGATTATCTTCCACGATTTTTTCACGATTTAATAGTTTGTAAAAACTGCGTAAGCTAGAAATTTTGCGTGATATTGACCTTTTGGCATACCTTTTTTCATAAAGGCTCGTCATATACAATCTTGCAACATTTACGTCAACCTCACAGATATCTGAGATTCCTTGTTCATTCATGAACATAAAAAAATCTTCGATATCCTTTTTGTATTGACTAACAGTATGTTCGGAATAATTTTTTTCAATCGTTAAGTATTCAATAAATGTATATAACGAACGCTCTTTCATGGCCTTCACCTCACAAAGGGCTACTAAATATTAACATAGTTTTCTTGTAAAAGCAACGAATTTTACATTTTTTTCACAAAGTTCTGAATTGTTTCTAATGCCCTTTTTGCGTGAAGTTCCGCTCTTTCAGCTTTCCCTTTCACTTTATAAGGAAGCTCTGGGAATAAGCCAAAATTCACATTCATCGGTTGGAAATTATTTGGATTAGCCGTTGTAATGTATCGTGCCATACTACCAATAGCAGTTTCTTCAGGAAAAATCACTGGATCCTGACCAGCGGCTATTCTAGCGGCATTGATCCCTGCAACTAGACCGCTTGCAGCAGATTCAACATACCCTTCCACACCTGTCATTTGACCAGCAAAAAATAAGGTAGATTTCATTTTAAATTGATAGGTTGGCATTAAAACTTTCGGTGAATTAATAAAAGTATTTCGATGCATGACACCGTAACGAACAATTTCTGCGTTTTCAAGACCAGGTATCATTTGAATGACTTCTTTTTGAGGTCCCCATTTTAAGTGTGTTTGGAAACCTACTATATTATATAATGTCCCAGCTGCATCATCTTGACGGAGTTGAACGACTGCATACGGCCTTTTACCTGTTCTTGGATCTTCCAAACCAACAGGCTTTAATGGTCCAAATAACATCGTCTTTTTTCCTCGTTTAGCCATTACTTCAATGGGCATACATCCTTCAAAGAATATCTCTTTTTCAAATTCTTTTAAAGGTACTGTTTCCGCATTGATTAATGCTTCGTAAAAACGATCAAATTCTTCTTCTGTCATTGGACAATTTATATAAGCCGCTTCCCCTTTATCATAGCGAGATTTATAATAAACTTTGTCCATGTTAATGCTCTCTTTTTCAATAATCGGAGCAGCAGCATCATAAAAATATAAGTAGTCCTCGCCTGTTAATTTTTTTAGTTGTTCAGATAAAGTTGGACTTGTTAATGGTCCAGTTGCTATAACCGTAATACCTTCTGGAATCGAAGTAACTTCCTCATGAATTACCTCTACATTCGGGTGATTTTTTAAACTCGATGTTACATATCCGGCAAATTCGTGACGATCAACAGCTAATGCACCACCTGCTGGTACTTGACATTTATCGGCAGAGGAAATAATTAATGAATTTAATTTTCTCATCTCCTCTTTTATGACACCAACAGCATTCGTCAGCGAATTAGCTCTTAAAGAATTACTACATACTAATTCAGCGAATTTATCGGTATGATGGGCCGGTGTTTGTTTAACCGGTCTCATCTCATAAAGTTTCACTCTAATTCCACGATTAGCGATTTGCCATGCGGCTTCACTTCCTGCTAACCCTGCTCCCACTACATTTACGATCGGTTCAGTCATATTCATCCTCCTATGGAGCTAATAGCTTCTTATGTATATTTTTCTACCCATTTTATTCAAATCTTACTCTTCTATATTGATTGTAACCAATAGCATTTTACAATACGAAACAAAAATAAAAAAGTTTCATATTCAGCTGTAATAAAATTGACAAATGACTGTAACAACTTTTAAAGAAAATTCCAATATTGAAGGCAATTGGAAAAGAGTGAGCAAACGCCCACTCTACTCTATTGCTGCGGTTCCTCTTTATATTGACATTCAGTACATTGAACTTGTATTCCTTTTTTTAATTTTTTCTCTACGAGTAAACCATTACAATTTGGACAAGGTCTTTGTAACGGTTTATCCCAAGAAACGAAGTCGCAAGCTGGGAAACGATCACAACCGTAAAATAATCTTTTCTTTTTACTTTTTCGTTCTACAATATTTCCTTCATGACATTTCGGACATTTGACACCAATGTTTTTCACGATTGCTTTTGTATTTCGACATTCAGGGAAGTTACTGCAAGCCATAAATTTTCCAAAACGCCCCATTTTATAGACCATCGGATTGCCACATAATTCACAGTTTTCTCCGGTTTGTTCATCTTCTATTTCAACTTCTTGCATTTCTTGCTCAGCATTTTTTAAATTCTTTTCCAAACCTTTATAAAATTCATCAATAATCGTTACCCATTTGACTTTACCTTCTTCAATCTCGTCAAGATTTTTTTCCATTTTTGCCGTAAATTCAACATCTAATATTTCCGGGAAAAATTGCAACATCAATTCTGTAACAATTTCCCCAAGCTCGGTGGGAACAAAGCGTTTATTTTCCAATGATACATAACCACGTCGCTGAATCGTATCTAGTGTCGGTGCATACGTAGAAGGACGCCCGATCCCTAACTCTTCTAAAGTTTTCACCAGTCTTGCTTCCGTATATCGAGGAGGCGGTTGTGTGAAATGCTGTTTTGGTGTGATTTTGTCTGTTTTTACCTGATCTCCTTCTTTTAAATCCGGAAGCATATTTTCCCTTTCTTCGTTTTGATCATCGGTACCTTCAACATATACTTTCATAAAACCTTGAAACTTTATTTTTGATCCATTAGCTCTGAAAACAACGGACCCGTTTGATAAATCAACGGTCATTGTATCCATAATCGCCTGAGCCATTTGACTAGCGATAAATCGTTCCCAAATTAATTTATACAATCTCCATTGATCTCGGGACAAGTATGGTTTTATTGAATTCGGGTCCCTAAAAACGCTTGTTGGACGAATCGCTTCGTGTGCATCTTGCGTTTTATTCTGCTGTTTCTTTTCTTTTTTCAACTCATTTGATACAAATTCTTTTCCGAACTGTTGTTCAATATATTGAGTTGCTTCTTTTTGTGCCACTTCTGACACACGTGTGGAATCGGTTCTCATATATGTAATTAATCCGATTGTTCCTTCTTTTCCTATATCGATTCCTTCATATAATTGTTGAGCCAACATCATTGTTTTTTTCGCTCGGAAATTTAATTTACGAGCTGCTTCTTGTTGAAGTGATGATGTCGTAAACGGCGGTGCTGGACTTCTTCTACGCTCTTTTTTTGTAACCGTTTTAACAGTAAAAGCAGAATTTTCAATTTCCCTTAAAATTGCTTTCACTTCATCTTCCGTTTTAAGCTGAATCTTTTTCCCGCCTTTACCATAAAAAGATGCGGTAAATGAATGTTTATCTATGAGAAAATGACCATCAATTGTCCAGTATTCTTCAGGTTTGAAATTTTTGATTTCCTTTTCTCTGTCGATAATTAATCGAACAGCTACAGATTGAACTCTACCTGCGCTTAGTCCTTTCTTCACCTTTTTCCATAATAAAGGGCTAATATTATATCCGACTAGTCGGTCCAAAATTCTTCTTGCTTGTTGAGCGTCTACTAAATCCATATTGATTGGACGTGGATGTTTAAAAGATTCTTTGATCGCATCTTTTGTAATCTCATTGAACACAACTCTTAAATCGGAATGAATATCTAAGTCTAAGCTATTTGCTAAGTGCCATGCGATTGCTTCCCCTTCTCGGTCAGGGTCAGCTGCTAGGAATACTTTCTTCGCTTTTTTTGCAGCATTCTTTAACTCTTTCAATAAGGGACCTTTTCCCCTAATGGTGATATATTTTGGTTCATAATGATTTTTTATATCAACACCCATTTGACTTTTCGGTAAATCACGAACATGTCCCATAGATGCTTTAACCTTATATTTTTTTCCTAAATAACGTTCAATAGTTTTTGCTTTTGCTGGCGATTCCACTATTACTAAGTAGTCTGACATCTATTATCCTCCTTAGAGGGGTAAATTACAAATCTCCACTAATTATTAAAGAATTATTTAACATTTGTCAACTGTATTCCATTAATTCTTTCAATGATTGTAAAAATACCCGTTTATTATTTTATATATACATTTTTGCTTGTTTGTTTCCAACATTCACTCAAATATTTGAAGTTCCTCTAATATGTCATCGATGGAAATAACCGGTTTTGCTCCGTCTTGAATTAATTGATTGGTTCCCTTAGACCATTCGCTAAAGATGGAACCTGGTACAGAATATACGTCTCTACCTTCGTTTAATGCGAATTGTGCAGTAATTAATGAGCCGCTTTTCTCTTTCGCTTCTACTACTAATACTGCTTGTGATAAGCCGCTAATAATTCTGTTTCTCGCGGGGAAATTCATTTTAGCTGGCCTTCTCATCGGGGGATATTCAGAAACTAATAAATGGTTTTCCCCGATCAGGTTCGCAAGGGACGTATGTTCTTTTGGGTAAATATGAGCAAAACCACTTCCAAGAACCGCAATCGTGTGACCATTAGTCTTAATCGCAGTTATATGAGCATGAGAATCTATCCCTCTTGCTAATCCACTTATAATGGTATATCCATTTTTAACTAATTCTGTTACAAAATAGTTTGTGCATTGTCGTCCATAATCTGTTGGCGTTCTCGAACCAACAACTGCGATTTTCTTTCTATTATGTAATAAGTTTATATTTCCTTTCAAATATAATACCCATGGTGGTTCAAATATTTGTTTAAGCAATGGTGGGTATTCCTTGTCCATAATCGTGATTATTTTTATACCATGATTATTATAAGTTTTCAACTTTTCTTCAATATCAATGTTTTGAAAATTATCGACAAAGTGGTTTGGGAGTTTTAAAGGTGAGGATTTTAATAGTTCATTACTATCGTTGAGGAATTTAAGAGTGGAATCTATTTTCAACAATTGATAGATCGTTTTCCAACCAATACCGTCACAATGATGTAAATGGATTAATCGCTTTCGCACATCATCCAAAACTATCACCCTTTGCAATATGATGAAAACGCCTCCTATTTCAGGAGGCGGGTATTCATTAATGTGTTTTACATTTTTCGTATAAACCTTTTTCTTTTAATACTTTAATTAATGTTTCACCAATAACAGAAGGCGTTTCAGCTACTTGAATGCCGCATTCGTTCATTACACGAATTTTTTCATCTGCCGTACCTTTACCACCAGAGATAATTGCACCAGCATGGCCCATACGTTTTCCAGGAGGTGCTGTACGACCACCGATAAAGCCAACAACAGGTTTTGTCATATTTGCTTTTACCCATTCAGCAGCTTCTTCTTCCGCAGTACCGCCAATTTCCCCAATCATAATAACCGCATATGTTTCAGGATCTTCGTTAAATGCTTTTAATACATCAATAAAGTTTGTACCATTGACAGGGTCTCCACCGATACCAACTGCTGTTGATTGACCGATACCTGCTTGAGATAATTGATGTACTGCTTCATAAGTTAACGTACCAGAACGAGAAACGACACCGATATGGCCTTTTGTATGAATGTATCCAGGCATAATTCCAATTTTACATTCGCCAGGTGTAATTACTCCAGGGCAGTTTGGACCAATTAAACGAGTCTTTTTCCCTTCCATATAACGTTTTACTTTTACCATATCTAAAACAGGGATATGTTCTGTAATACAGATAACTAAATCTAATTCAGCGTCTACTGCTTCCATAATCGCATCAGCTGCAAATGGTGCTGGAACATATATAACAGAAGCATTCGCACCAGTTGCTTTTACAGCTTCTTCAACTGTATTAAATACAGGTACACCTTCAACTTCTGTACCACCTTTACCAGGTGATGTTCCTCCAACGATGTTTGTTCCATATTCCAACATTTGTTTTGTATGGAAGAGAGCTGTTTTACCAGTGATACCTTGAACAATCACTTTTGTATCTTTATTAATAAAAACGCTCACGTTCTTTCCCACCTTTCATTTCTAGACAAGCAATATTTACCTATTTATTTTACAAGTTCAACAATTTTTTGAGCACCGTCAGCCATTGATTCAGCAGCGATAATATTTAATCCAGATTCATTTAGAATCTTTTTACCTAAGTCCACGTTTGTACCTTCTAAGCGTACAACTAACGGAACAGATAAACCAACTTGTTTCGCAGCTTCAACAACACCAGTTGCGATAACGTCACATTTCATAATTCCACCAAAAATGTTGACGAAAATTCCTTTTACATTTGGATCAGAAAGAATAATTTTGAACGCTTCTGTAACTTTTTCAGCTGTAGCACCGCCACCAACATCTAAGAAGTTAGCTGGCTCACCACCGTAATATTTAATGATGTCCATCGTTGCCATCGCAAGACCGGCACCATTAACCATACATCCAATATTTCCGTCTAAAGAAATATAACTTAAATCATATTTAGAAGCTTCAATTTCTTTTGGATCTTCTTCATCTAAATCACGATATTCTAAAATGTCTTTATGACGATATAGCGCGTTGGAATCAAAGTTTAATTTAGCATCAAGCGCCATAACTTTTCCGTCACCAGTTACAACAAGTGGATTGATTTCCGCAACGGAGCAATCTTTTTCCACAAATACATTGTATAAGCCCATCATGAATTTCACTGCTTGATTGACAAGCTCTGCTGGAATATTAATATTAAATGCAATACGACGAGCTTGGAAAGCTGTTAGTCCTACAACAGGATCGATATATTCTTTGAAAATCTTTTCAGGAGTTTTCGCTGCAACTTCTTCGATTTCTGTTCCACCTTCTTCAGATGCCATTAATACCACTCTAGAAGTTGCGCGGTCTAAAACTAATCCTACATAATATTCTTTCTTAATATCGCAGCCTTCTTCAATAAGTAAGCGCTTAACTTCTTTTCCTTCTGGACCTGTTTGATGGGTAACTAAAACTTTACCTAAAATTTCACTAGCATATGTACGAACTTCATCTAAATTTTTCGCAACTTTTACTCCACCAGCTTTTCCACGGCCACCAGCATGGATTTGCGCTTTTACTACTGTTACATCCGTCCCAAGACTTTTCGCTGCTTCTACTGCTTCTTCAACAGTAAACGCAACTTTCCCATTAGGAACGCTAACCCCATATTTTCTGAGGATTTCTTTTCCTTGGTACTCATGGATATTCATTTTCCATCCTCCTATCAAACTGTTCAATAAAAATACACTGCGTCTCCATTTTATAAAATGACGACATTATTGTCTACCGTTCGAGCTTAAAATCTAAAAAAATAATTCCCTAAATTCAAATAGAAAAATTTGGGTAAAACTATGGAATTTTGACATTTTGAACTAAGAAATTAAAGAACTTTTATTCATAGTTTCGTTTTATAGTAAACATTACCGCCTTCCTTAAGCGAGCCCTTAACAATAGCAATTCAATATCTAGATGTAAAGAAGCAAAGAGTATAAAAAGCTCGACTACTAATTAGCTGTAATCGAGCTTTTCATGTTAAAGTACATTATTCTTCAGCATTTTTTTCAATATCCTTTTCAATTTGATAAATAAAAGCAAATACTTCTGCTACTGCGACATACAATTCTTCAGGGATTGAATCGTGAATGTCCAATTTACTTAACATTTGAACAAGAGACGGATCTTCGTGTATGGGAATTTGATTTTCCTTTGCTTTTTCAATGATTTTTTCAGCAATTTTCCCTTTACCTTTCGCAGTGACAATTGGACTTTTATGCTTTCCTTCTTCATATCTTAAAGCAATAGCCGTTTTTCTAACATATGGTTTCATATTCTCACATCCAATTTAGAATGGACGATCGGATCGTTTTTACCTTTGGTAACCATTTTTAAATTCTTTTGTTCCTGAAATGGTTTTATGACAACACTTTGCAAATGATATTCAATCGATTGTAATCGTTCTTTTAGCATAGGAAAAAATTGTTGAATTCCTTTTTCAATCAATGGATGATCGTTGAAAATTCTCATCGAAATGATCCGATTTTGTATATTTAAATCAATCGCTAAATCTCCCAAACTTTCTAATTGTAACACGAATAAAATTCTGCAAAAATTCGGATCGATTTTACCAGTTTCATCCTTTTTCCCCGTCCAAGAGATTGTTGCATCGATCGGTTGATCAAACATTGCGATTGGGATTTGTAATTGATATTGAATCATTGTAGAAGAAGATTCATTGAATAATTGTTGACCAGTAATTCGATAAAGAACTTGTTCCGCTGTTTTACTTAATGATGAAGCCTGCTCACTTTTAACCAATTGAAGCAGTAATTCCTTAAGGGTTGTCTGTTCCTCTTGAACGTTCAATTTTACAAATTTATCATATTCGTATTGAAATCCAATTTCTTTAATAATATCTCGTATAAAATGAGCTACTTCAGTTCCGTTCTTCCATTCAACAACCTTGGGAATTTTTTGATTTAGTAACTGTTGAACTAATAAATGATCTTTTCGCAAAAATTGAAAAATAGTTTCATGTTTTACATTGGAAGAAATAATTTCCATTTGTTTTAATACATTCAAAAGCGGAGCATGGTCATTATTTTGTTTATTTAGCATGACCACTATCTTTTCTTTCATTTGATTAATGGAAACATCTTGCTCGATCGGTTCAAAAAGCGAGTGGTAAAGGATTTGAATAAATTGCTCTTTTGTTGCTAAATTGGGGAATAACCCCCAGTTTTTTAATAATTGAAATGAGTTTTGTGCTATATGTTCACTAGACTGTGGCTCAATCACCCTTAAGAGGAGCTCATTTTGTATATCATCGATTTTTTTTGGATTACTCCAAAGCAATTGTTGTAACATATGTTCAAGTTTTTTGATCGTAGGATTTGAATGATCCTCCTCAGGAATCTCATTTAGTAATTGGTTTAATAAATGAGTAACGGGGNGATTGAGAGTTTGCTCCAATAATGATTGAAATATTTCATGTCGTATTGGAAGGCCCTTTTTAACCATTTCCCCTATTACATTAACTCCAACTTCCATTGACTGGCTTTGTTTTATCAGGTGGCTCGCTTCCATTAACAACTCTTTCGTTAACGGGAGTTGATGCTTTTGAAAATATTCCACAATCATTCTTCGTTCTTTTGTCAATGGAATGGATAAATGTTTCAATATAAAATCATTTGGGTCGTCCAAAAATTTAGGAGTGATCGTTTTTACTATTAATTTTCCGTCTACATCTACAACTTGAAACCAATAACTTTTATTTAATTCAAGAGGTGTTAAAAGTTGTGCTGTTAGTTCACGACCACCGATTGTAATGGTTGCATATTGATGTTGATAAAGTTGTTTTATTTTTCCGTAAAATACTTCGCCTTTTTGAAATTTTGGGAGAGATTGATCTGTAATGGTTTGAGATATAGTTCCATCCACTTTATTAACATTCACAACTCTCCCCTCCTTTTTCTTTATAGATCAATCATTTCTTTAATGGGACTAAAAGATTTTCTATGGATCGGTGTTGGACCGTAACGTCGAATGGCTTCTAAATGCTCTTTCGTCCCGTATCCTGCATTTTTCTCAAATCCATATTCAGGATATTTTTTACTATATTCCACCATTAAGCGGTCTCGAGTTACTTTCGCAACGATCGACGCAGCTGCAATCGAAACAGACTTCGCATCCCCTTTAATAATACTTTCCTGTGGGAAAGGCACATCTATTTCGAGAGCATCAATAAGTAAGTAATCAGGTTTCATACATAAAGCATGGACAGCATGGACCATTGCTTTTTTTGTTGCTTGATATATATTCAATACGTCAATTTCTTCCGCTTGAACAATACCAATTCCATAACTTACACAATTTTTCACGATATCTTCATACAATTGTTCCCGCTTTGCTTCCGTTAATTTTTTTGAATCATTTATTCCAGGCAAATAAAAATCATCAGGTAAAATGACGGAAGCTGCTACAACTGGTCCTGCAAGCGGTCCTCTTCCAACTTCATCAACTCCTGCAATCCGTTGGAATCCTTTTTGCTTTAATGATTTTTCAAATATCATCATGTTTTCAAATTGTTTGTTAAGCTCTAAACTCTTTTGAAAATTTTTCTCCCATTTTTTAACGAGCAATTGAACTCCTTTTCTTGAATCATTTTTACAACGAATGAAAAAAGGATCATCGACACTTTTAATGGATTGTAACTTTTCTTCAATTTCTTTTATTGTATATGTATCCATAAAAGACTTTCTCCTCTTATTTTTTATCGGTTCTGAAAAAAGAAAATGAAGGCCCTTGTAGGACCTTTCACTCAACATCCTTTATATCTATAGGCGTTTCTAACGTAATTCTGCCAAATTTTTCAGAACGAATATCGCGGATGATGATTTCAGACGTTTTATCATAATCAATCATACCACCGCTCATAAGACAACCTCTGTTTTTCCCAATAGCATCAAATAATTCAACGATTTCCTCTGGGATTTCTTGAAGTTGGTACCGTTCTTTTAGTCGATGCGGATATTCTTTCATTAAAAATTTTAACGTATAAACGGCGATATCTTGTAAATTTAATATTGTATCTTTTATCGCTCCAGTTACAGCAAGTTTATAACCAACTTCTTGGTCATCAAATTTTGGCCATAATATTCCAGGTGTATCGAGCAGTTCTAATTCTTTCCCTACTTTAATCCAACTTTGAGCTTTCGTGACACCTGGTGTATTCCCCGTTTTAGCAATATTTTTCTTTGCTAATCGATTAATTAGTGTAGATTTCCCTGAATTCGGAATCCCTACAATCATCGCGCGAATCGCTCTAGGATTTTGAATTCCTCTTGCTCTCATTTTATCGAATTTTTCTTTTAACAATTCTTTCGAAATTTGAACGATTTGCTTAATTCCGATTCCTTCTTGAGCGTTAATGGCTAATGTTGGAATATTTTTATTCTGAAAATAGTCTACCCATAATTTTGTTTTATCCGGATCAGCCATATCTGCCTTATTTAATAATATGATTCTAGGTTTTTGTTGAATCATTTCTTCAATCATCGGATTTTGCGAAGAATATGGTACTCTAGCATCTAAAATTTCAAAAACAATATCGATAAGTTTTAATTTTTCAGTTATCTCTCTCCTGGCTTTTGCCATGTGTCCAGGAAACCATTGGATTGTCAAACCGAATGTCTCCTTTCTAGTCTACAAATCTAATTTCTTTGTATGGCCAATAAACGAAATTCGTTTTCCCTAAAATTTCTTTCAATGGGATCGCCCCAATATGTCGACTATCTCGACTAAAACGTCGATTGTCACCTAAAACAAATATATGATCCTTAGGTACTGTTACGATAAAAGATTCCGTCAATAAGCCTTCCGTTTCTTTTTTTAATTCGTCTAAATAAGGTTCATCATATTTTTTACCATTTATGTATAACGTATCATTTCTATATTCAACCGTTTCCCCCGGTAAACCGATCACTCTTTTTATGTAATCCTTTTTTTCTGGAGCATGGAAAACAATGATATCGAAGCGTTTCGGTTCCCCAAACACATAGGAAAGTTTATTGACAATCATGCGATTATCATCTTTTAAGGTAGGGTACATAGATGACCCATCGACAATAATAGGAGTAAATAAAAAATATCGAATGATTCCCGCTAATGCCGCTGCAATTAATAAAGCTTTCGTCCATTCCCAAAGCTCGTTTTTCTTTTTCTTAGTCAATTTGCAGTTCCTCCAATTATATAATTGCTCTATTATTTATTTTACATAATTATAAGGTTTCAAAACAATGAAAATAAAAATAATAGAAAAAACAATTTTTCTGAAAAGGAAAAGGAGCTTATTAAAATAAGCTCCTTTTAACGGTTTATTATCGAATTTCTTTAATACGTGCTGCTTTACCGCGAAGTTCACGTAAGTAATAAAGTTTCGCACGACGTACTTTACCACGACGTACAACTTCTAACTTCGCAATTTTTGGAGTGTGAACCGGGAATGTACGCTCAACTCCTACTCCGTAAGAAACCTTACGAACAGTAAAAGTTTCACTGATTCCGCCACCGCGACGTTTAATAACAACGCCTTCAAAAATTTGGATACGCTCGCGTGTACCCTCAACAACTTTTACGTGTACACGTACTGTGTCACCAGGGCGGAAATCCGGTAAATCAGTGCGAAGTTGTTCTTTAGTGATTTCTTGAATTAATTTATGCACTTTACTCAACTCCTTCTCCGGATGCTCTTACAATCTAAAAAATATTGCAGCGGAACATCGTTTTCAAGACAAAAGGGCAAAACTACCCTAAGTCACAAAATTAATCATAACATATGTGTTTTGTTGTTGCAATAGCTAGTTTTGTTCCTCTTTCAACTCGATTAGCCATTTCTTCTCTTGCTCGGTCAATGGATATTCTTCCAATAGATCAGGTCTTCTTTGAAGTGTTCTCTTCAAAGATTCTTTTTTTCTCCATTCTTCTATTTTTTTATGATCACCAGATAGTAATACATCTGGAACTTTATAGCCTCTAAAGTCTCTAGGTCTAGTATATTGAGGATGTTCTAAAAGTCCGGTAGAAAATGAATCTTGGACTGGGGATTGTTCATTCCCTAGAACACCAGGTAATAGACGGACGACACTGTCTATTATGACCATCGCCCCAAGTTCTCCACCAGTCAAAATAAAATCCCCAATCGAAATTTCATCCGTTACTACCATTTCTCGGATTCTCTCATCATATCCTTCGTAATGACCACAAATAAAAATTAAATGTTCCTCTTTCGACAATTGTTCCGCCATCTTTTGATTATATCGTTTTCCTTGTGGACATAATAAAATGACTCTCGGATTTTTACTATTACTTTTTGTTTTAATATCTTGAACCGCATCTACGATAGGTTGTGCTTTTAACACCATTCCCGCTCCTCCACCATAAGGATAATCATCAACAGTATGGTGTTTATTGTCAGCAAAATCGCGGAAATTCACAACATTGTATTCAACCTGTCCATTTAATGTTGCTTTATGCAACATCGATTCTCCTAGGACATTTGTAAACATATTTGGAAATAACGTTAAAATATCGATCCGCATTAGTCTAACAATCCTTCCATCGGTTCAATGACAATATACTTTTCCTTTACGTTCACTTCTACCACTACATGTTCAATATATGGGATATAATACGTCTTTCCTTTTCCTTTAACCACCCATACGTCATTCGCACCGGGAGTTAAAATTTCTGTAACTTTCCCAATTTCTTCATCATTTGGTAATAAAACTTTACAACCAATTATTTCATGGAAATAATATTCATCTTCATCAAGAGAATTCAATTGTTCTTCAGAAACTTTTAATATTCCTCCTTTCCATTTTTCAACATCATTAATAGAGTTATATCCTTCAAAGGATAATAAATCGAAGTTTTTATGTGTTCTCCAACTTTTAACGGTCAATGGAATAGGTTCTGCATTGTCAGGCATAAACAAATACAATTTATTTCCCTTTTTATATCGTTCATCTTTAAAATCGGTACGAGAGATAACACGTACTTCTCCAGCTATCCCATGTGTATTAACAATTTTTCCTACATTAAACCAATTACTCAATGTCTATCACCTCTAACGAATATCAACTACTATTCCATCTTTAATAACAATCGTTTTATCTCTTGTTTTTTCATCCCACTTGTCGCCAACTTCTACATTTATGATTGCTTGTACTTCACGATCTTTAATTTCACTGCCTAATGGCAATAATTCTAATTGTTTCAATTGAAAATCTAATAATTTTATTTTTTCTTGCCGATTGGATATTTCTTTTTCAAAATATGTTACAACTTGGCTGGGCGGATATTTTTTTTCTTTTCTTAGTCGCTTCATTTCAAACCGAAGCTGATCACATTCTTTTTGCCATTGATTTTTTCTTTGTTGAAACTGTTCATGAAGCCATTTTTTACTTTCTTCCGTTAATACTTGTTTTACCACAACCTTCTGTATTATTTGCATCCATATGGCCTCCCATTCAACAATACCCATTTTCTTATGACCTTAAAACCCATTATAACCGATATACCATTTCCTTTGATGAAAGCAATCCTTCGTCAAATGTTAGGGTTACATACTTTTTCTANATTGTCTAGTTGAAAAAAGGTGTCCCAAACTAAGGGACACCTTTTTATTCACCGATTTCTAGGAAAACCTTCTTTTTTTCTGTCGATCCTGCTGCTGCATAAACAACAGTTCGAATAGCTTTGGCGACTCTTCCTTGTTTACCGATAACTTTCCCCATATCGTTTTTATGAACGGAAAGTTTGTAAACAATACGGTGATCTTCTTCCGTGACGGTAACATTCACGTCATCCGGAGAATCTACCAACGACTTTACAATCGTTTCAATTAATGATTTCATCGCCATCATTATTTGTTGTATTTTAGATTATGGAATTTTTCCATAATCCCTTTTTTAGAAAGTAGGTTACGAACTGTGTCAGAAGGTTTTGCACCGGTTTGTAACCATTTAAGAGCTAATTCTTCGTTGATTTCGATTTGTGCTGGCTCACTTACTGGGTTGTACGTACCAATCGTTTCAATAAAACGACCGTCACGTGGAGAACGAGAGTCAGCTACTACAATACGATAAAAAGGAGATTTTTTTGCTCCCATACGTTTTAAACGAATTTTTACTGCCATTATTTAAGCACCTCCGAATAGTTTCACACAAGATAGTATAATATCAATTAGTTTTTAGTTTGTAAAGTGTTTTTTCTTAACAGTATGATTTTCCAATATAAATTATATATGGTCCATTACATAAATGGAAATTTAAATCCACCTTTTTTCTTACCTTTACCCATATTGGTCATTTGTTTCATCATTTTCTTCATATCTTCAAATTGCTTCAATAGTCGGTTTACTTCTTGAATATTTCTTCCGCTACCTTTAGCAATTCGTTTTCTGCGGCTTGCATTGATAATTTCCGGATTCATCTTTTCTTCCGGCGTCATCGAGCGAATAATTGCTTCCACATGACTAATTTGTTTTTCATCAATTTGCAAATTATTTAATCCTTTAATTTTATTTGCACCAGGAAGCATTTTTAACAATTCATCGAGTGGACCCATCTTTTTCACTTGGCTAAGCTGTTCGAGGAAGTCATCGAGTGTAAATGAAGCAGTTTTCATTTTCCGCTCTAACTCTTTTGCTTTTTCTGCGTCCACTGTTGCCTGTGCTTTTTCTATTAAGGTTAATACATCGCCCATTCCTAAAATTCTTGACGCCATACGTTCTGGATGGAAAGGTTCAATCGCATCCATTTTCTCCCCAAGACCGACAAATTTAATCGGCTTATTGGTTACAGCCCGAATGGATAATGCGGCTCCACCTCTTGTATCGCCATCAAGTTTAGTTAATATAACACCGGTAATCCCTAGCTGTTCATTGAAGCTATTAGCAACATTAACTGCATCTTGACCTGTCATGGCATCGACAACAAGGAATATCTCATCTGGTTGTACCTCTTCTTTAATGGCTTTTAATTCGTCCATTAAATGTACATCGATGTGTAGACGACCGGCTGTATCAATGAATACATAATCATGATGCTCTGCTTTCGCTTTTTCAATTGCTTCTTTAGCTATCGTAACCGGGCTAACTTGATCACCTAGGGAAAAAACAGGAATGGATAATTGCTTTCCTAATGTTTCTAATTGTTTAATCGCAGCAGGCCGATAAATATCCGCTGCAACTAATAACGGATTTCGGTTATGTTTTTTCCGAATAAAATTCGCTAATTTCCCGGTTGTTGTTGTTTTACCAGCCCCTTGCAACCCAACCATCATAATGACAGTAGGAGGACGAGAACTAACAGCAATTTTGCTTTGTTCTCCACCCATAAGTTCGGTTAATTCTTCCTTAACCACTTTTATTACTTGTTGACCGGGCGTCAGACTTTTCATAACTTCTTGTCCAACCGCTCGTTCACTTACTTTTTTAATAAAGTCTTTGACCACTTTAAAGTTAACGTCCGCTTCCAGTAATGCCAATCGGACTTCACGCATCATTTCTTTAACATCAGATTCAGAAACTTTACCTTTTCCGCGAATTTTTTGAATCGTCTGTTGCAGTCGGTCGGCTAACCCTTCAAATGCCATGATGCCGCCTCCTAATCTAATTTCTTAAGCGTTTGAATCATTTCTAACAATTGATTCTTATCAAAAGAATCGTTTTCGATCATATTTTCCATTTTTGAAAGCAACTTTGTGCGCTCTTGAAATTTATTAAACAGTAAAAGTTTTTCTTCATACTCTTCAAGCATCGCTTCTGTTCTTTTAATATTGTCATAGACTGCTTGACGGCTAACATTATATTCTTCCGCAATTTCACCAAGTGAGTAATCATCTAGATAGTAAAGGGACATATAGCTACGCTGCTTAGGAGTCAACAACGACTGATAAAAATCATATAAATAGTTCATTCGCGTTGTTTTCTCAAGCATCGTTATCCCTCCAGTGTTAAGTGAAAAACCTTTACAGGTATATATTACAAAATAAATTTGAGACTGTCAACTTTATAAAGGGAATAGGGACTCATATAGAAATAAGTGAGGTCAATCCTCACTTATTGTTGTTCGATCACATTTGAGAATAAGCCATATACATATTGTTCTGGATCGAATTCCTGTAAATCATCCATTTTTTCCCCAAGGCCGACAAATTTTACAGGAATCTTAAGTTCTTTTCGTATCGCTAAAACAATTCCACCTTTAGCGGTTCCATCGAGCTTTGTTAATACTATTCCTGTTACATCTGTAGATTCTTTAAACGTTTTCGCTTGCACTAAGGCATTTTGTCCAGTGGTAGCATCAAGAACTAACAATACTTCATGTGGTGCCCCTGGAATTTCCCGTTCAATAACTCTTTTTACTTTTTCAAGTTCTTTCATTAAGTTTACTTTATTTTGTAGACGTCCTGCTGTATCACAAAGTAAAATATCTACACCTCTAGATTTCGCGGCCTGAACAGCATCATACATGACTGCTGCTGGATCAGATCCTTCACTTTGTTTAATGACCTCTACTCCAACGCGCTCTCCCCATACTTCCAATTGGTCAATAGCACCCGCACGAAACGTATCTCCAGCAGCTAACAATACTTTTTTACCTTCTTGTTTATATTTATAAGCTAATTTTCCGATCGTTGTTGTTTTTCCAACTCCATTTACTCCAACCATTAAAATAACAGTCAATCCATCTTCTTGAATATTCATTTTCGACAGTGCTTGTTCGCCGTCTTGATAAATCTCCACTAACTTTTCAGAAATAACATCTTGCATTTCGCTCGGTTCTTGAATATTACGGCGTTTTACTTCCATTTTTAATTCGTCGACTAATTCCATCACTGTCTCAAAGCCAACATCTGCTTGAATTAAAATTTCTTCCAATTCTTCAAAAAAATCTTCATCGACTTTTCGATAACGTGCTACAAGATCATTCACTTTTTCGGAAAAACTATTTCTTGTTTTCGCTAACCCTTCTTTAAATTTTTCTGTTACCGAATCTGTACGTTTCGCGATTGTTTCCTTTAATTTTTTAAAAAAACTCAATCTCAACCACTCCTTCAAACGTTTATACTAGTTCGACCGTTTCTTTATCTTCTAGACGGACTGATACAAGTTTGGACACACCAGACTCTTGCATTGTAATTCCATATAAGACGTCTGCACCTTCCATCGTGCCTTTACGATGAGTAATGACGATAAATTGGGTTTCCTTACTAAAGGCTTTTAAATATTGACTAAATCTCGCAACATTTGCCTCGTCTAACGCTGCCTCTACTTCGTCAAGAACACAAAACGGAACCGGTCGCACTTTTAAAATTGAAAATAGTAGAGCTATTGCTGTTAATGCTCTTTCACCACCGGAAAGAAGCCCTAAATTTTGTAACTTTTTCCCTGGTGGTTGTGCAACGATTTCTACTCCTGTATGAAGCAAATCATTTGGATCGGTTAGCTTTAATTCTGCCCGTCCACCACCAAATAATGATTGGAAGACAGATTCAAAGTGACTGCTAATCGCTTGAAACGTCTCTTCAAAACGTTTCTTCATTTCCTCATCCATTTCATCAATCACTTGGAATAAATTGTCCTTCGCATTTTGTAAATCATTCTTTTGTTCTAACAAAAATTCATATCTTTCTGCTACTCTCTCGTATTCTTCAATGGCACCTAAATTTACGGTACCAAGTTCGTCTATTGATTTTTTGATTAATTTTACTTTTTTCTGTGCTTCTTCATAAGGGACTGTTAACGGGAATTGTTCTTTTGCTGCTTCATAAGAAATCATATATTCNTCACGTAAATGATCNAGTTTATTTTCTAATTCTACATCCATNCGGTTTAGTTTCACTTCTTCATCTTTTAATGAATCTGAAACAGCTTTATGTAGCCTCTTTAATTCTTTCAATTCAATTTCAATATCTTCTCTTTGTTGTTGTAATACAAGTCTTTCTTCTCGATGCTGGCTAATTGCTTCCATTGTTTCATTTTTTTTCATTGCCTTGAGTTTGGCTTCTTCTTCGAGAACAGATTCACCAGAAACATTCTCAACAATCTCTTGT
>JGI1652J44930_10000151_pt1 | contig 27274 bp, 30 predicted proteins | sample NewIslsDNAsample_FD_44930 | JGI IMG/M metagenome (IMG submission 44930)
AAAAAAAAATCCTACCATATTAAATTTCAAAGGCCTTTTTTTATGGATGGACATCATGAATTGCATCTAAACGCGGAATATAACGATCCTTCCTTAATGAGAAACAAACTTTCCTTTGACTTCTTTCAAAAAGCCGGGGTGCTCGCTCCTGATTCGAACCATATTCAATTGTTCATCAACGGAAAAAGTGAGGGCATATATCTGGCCATCGAGTCTTTTGATCAATATTATCTAAAAAGGCGAAACTTGCCTGAAGGTTCCATTTATTACGCCACCAATAATGATGCCAATTTTTCGCTTTATACCCCAGAAGGATATTTGAAAGAAACTTTATTGGACGGATATACCCCAAAATATACTTATCAAGATGAAAATCATTTAAAAAAATTGATGCTTATCATCAACACCAAACCCAAGGAGCAATTTGATGAAGAAATCGAAAAAATACTGGATGTTGAAAAATATTTGCGTTGGCTGGCCGGGGTTGTTTGTACTCAAAATTTTGACGGGTTTATCCATAATTATGCTTTATATCACAATAGCAAAACCCGATTATTCGAAATTTCTCCATGGGATTATGACGGCTCCTGGGGGAGAAACTTGCATGGGGAGCCCCTTGAATTAGAATATGTTCCGATCCGGGGATATAACACATTGACGGCCAGATTATTGGAAAACAATGATTTTAAGCGGAGATATCGCCAAATTATAGAAATGTTGTTGCAAGAACTGTTTACCCCTGCAAACATCCGGCCACAAATAGAGGAGCTGCAAACATTGATTTTGCCCTATATTGAAAAAGATCCATATATTCAAAAAAATAGAGAAATCTTTATTGGTGAGAAAGATTATATTTTGGAGTTTATTGAAAAGCGCAGCCAATTTTTAATGGAACAGCTTCAATTGCTCGCATAAATAACTTCTCCCCCTCTATACGGCACAAAAACTTTGCGATAGAGGAGGAGAAGGATGAATATGCTTATTAATTTCTTTACACCTCATCATTTGTTTCATATCGTTTCCATGCATTTTACAGAATAAGCAGCACCCACAAATATAAACTTAGCAAACTGACGATTAATGCGGCCGGAACGACTAAAACGGTAACACCGATATATTTTCCCCAAGTCATTTTTATATGGTGTTTTTTTAATATAAACATCCAAAGCAATGTTGCCAATGTTCCAATCGGAGTCAACAATGATCCGATATCGCTTCCTATGACATTTGCAAGATATGCCACTTGCAATAATGTAATATTTAAATCCATTTCGGTAATCGCCAGCGTCCCAATCATGACCGCCGGCAAATTGTTAAAAATATTGGACATGATGGTCGTCAATAACCCCATGCTCAAAGTTGCATGGAAAGTTCCCAATTCTACAATATTCCCGAATGATGAAATAATCAATGTATTTAGCCCTGCATTCTTTAACCCATATACGAGCACATACATGCTGAATGCAAATATTAAGATATGCCATGGAGAATTGAATATAACATCTTTGATTCCCGCTTTCGTTTTAACCCACCGGATCAGAATCAACACGAACGCGCCAAGCAATCCAATCATTTCAAGCGGAATTCCAAGGGGGGAAAGAACGAAAAATGCCCCTCTTGTCATCACCACTACAGCAATGCAGATTTTAAACAGATTTCTATCTATTTCATTTTTCACTGATGGATCAAGGGGATGCGTAAAGGGATTCGTCATTTTTTCATTGAGTGTAATGAACCCTAATTGTTTAGGAATATGTTTCCTGAATAACAAAAATAATAATATGCTTATTGTCAAAATACCAAGCATTGAAGGGATAAACATGATTTTGACATAACTGTTCAAATCCAGACCGACGATTTTTAATGCGATCAAATTGGAAATATTGCTTACAGCAATTGGAGCGCTCGAAGCGGTTGCAATCAGCGCCCCGGAAATTAGATACGGGATATATTGATGGGGTTTGAATGATAAAAATCTGATGATGTGAATAATAATGGGGGTTGTGATGAGTATGCTGCCGTCATTATTGAACAGCATTGTCATAAAAAAGCATAGCAAATTGATATATATATAAAGTCTGATACCGGAATTATTAGACTTCAGGATGATATTTTGTGCAATCCATTTAAAAAATCCGATGCTCTCCAGAACGATGGACATCATGATAGTAGAAAGTATTGTAAGTGAGGGGCCACTTACAATACTTAGAATACTTTTTAAATCTTTAAAATCTACTATCCCAAGTATAACTATAAACGCAGCCCCTATAGAAACCGGAATCGTCTCATTGATTCCTTTAGGCCTCCAAAGCATAAGTGCAATGGAGAACAAAAATATGGTTAACATTAATATCGTTGAAAAATCGACCATTTAAACAGCCGCCTTAGATTGTTCATAAGTTGATTGATTCGTGCCTGCCACAGTTTCTTCTTTTGCAGGTAATGGCGATTGTAAAAATAATTTATAAAACAAAACACCTACAATTGAGAAGTAAAGGAGCATCATCTTGTTTCCCTCCTTCTCCTATCAACCTCAGTAATATCGTCTCTCCTTTAATTGCGAATACATCTTCTCGGCATGTTTCATGATAGCTCTATATTGGTTTTCGATATGATACATTTTTTCCGCAAATTTCATTAAGGCATAGTATTGATATTTTAATAGTCTTCTATTGTCTTCCATTAACATTTTTACAGGTGTATGCAGATATTCGTTTTCTTCGTCGGATAACTCCATCTCAAATGGTTCCAACTTTTCTTCTGAAACGTTTTCTTCCTGGACCGCCACAATCTCTCCTGAATCCCTCTGAATTTCAAGCTCTTTCTTAGCTTCATCCTGCGTCTCTTCCAAAGGTTGCAACGTATTTTCAAGTTTAATTTCTTCTTTTTCTTCGGTCTTTGCGGTATTTCCCTCCGTTCCATCTTCCGTTTTATTCATTTCAGCCTTATTCTCCATTTCTTCTATTTGATCATCCTGATGAGGAGAATCTTTAGTGTCAACCACCGGGATTACATCCCACGTGCATTCTTGCATCGGAGAGTTGAATTTCACTTCTTGAAAAAATGCTCTATTTTGATTTTTCTTCACTTTTTTGTCGGCAGCTTTGTTTTTCTCTTCCCCAGTTGTTGGCGACGGCGATGCAGCTTCTGTCGCTTCTGCTTTTTCGTTCCGGAGAGCGGATTGAATCTGCTGCTCGGAATTTTTCTCTCCTTGTTTTTTGGCTGTTGCATCATTCTTCTCTTCATTGGCAGATGCATAATGCCCCTTTTCTTTATGCCGGAAAATCTGATTCTTTTGTTCGCTAATGATATTTTCTTGTGTGCTCAACTGGACCTGTTCTTGGGTCAAACCCGAATCAGATGAATTGTCAGCGAACCCGGCTGATTGTGCCGAATCCATTCCGGCAATGTGATTTTCATCCACTTGTTCATTCAGAATATTTGTAATCTGGGATTTCAGAATCAAGTACTCTTTATCGCCATTGATCAACACAATATAATCTTTTGAAATTTCACTGAGCACTCCCGAAAAGTTCTGTTTGTTGAAACTATTGACCGTAATCCATTGCAAATACATCGATTTCAAAATTTCTTCAAGATTTATCCTGTCGACCTTTGCATGATTCGTTTCCTGATTTGTGATGACCGTTTCTTTGATGTTTCTTGATAAAGCTTTGATCTGGTTGATAGGGAAATATAAAATATTTTCTTTAACTTTCACGATCAAATGATCTTTTTGGACACTTAACAATGTGCCTTGAACGGAATGGTTTTCATCCAGAAATAACCCTATTTCTGCTCCTTCCAGACTTTTTATGGAATCCAGCAAATTTTCTGCATTCAACATGAGGGCCTCCTTTTACATGCAATCCGCAGAAAGTCTCCCCATTTGCATTAGAAGAGGCTATTGTGTTGGTTATTTTCATGTTCCTTTTCTTTTTCCTTATCCGGTTTTAAGCCATAGCTTACATTTCGGATATGGAACATCGCCGAGCGGATGACTTCTTTATCGGAAACGATTGTCACATATTCATCGAATACTTCTTCCAATACCCCTTCTACCGACTCCGGACCTCCACGGTTTATTTTCACCCAATTATGGCGCAATTGATTTAATACGGCTCTGAAGTCTGTTCCGGTGATATATTTAAAATCTTTCGGAACCCTCACTTTAAACGGCATTTCATTTTTGGAATTTTGAGTAATACTCTTAACATGCTGGTACTTGTAATAAACGACTCCATCTTCCTCTGTTAACAATACGAAATAATCGGAATGGGCAGAAAGCACTTTTCCGACTCTTGACTCAGGTCCACCGCGATCTACTTTTACCACTTTGTTTACTAAAGAATTCATTAACTCCCTGTTCATCGTTGTTCCTCCCATTATAAAATTCATTATTATTTATACGTGTAAAGGCAAAGAGGTACATAGTTATCCGCCTATACATCGACAATAAATTGGGGATTGGCGTTATGTTATTGTATGAGACTCGGCGGGAATCTGACATTATGATTTCCCAAAAAAAGAGATGTTGAATTCCATACGAAATTATTGAAATGCTGAAATTGTAATTCTTTGGCCTAAACTAAAAAATGCAGCGCTTTGCCCAAAATCGGCAAAACGCTGCATTTTCCAATTCAAAAATATCGGCTTTTTGGTGTCCGCTCAGATATTAGCGCAGCTCCAATGAATAGCTCTCCACTACCGGAACCGGGGTTCCTTCATCAAGATGTTTGGCTGCAGATGCGGTCCCCAACACTTTTCCGTAAATTTCCACCCGATCATTTACATTCACTTCGGCATCCCATTCTTTTCTTTTCACATACACTACTTGTTTTTTGCCTGGTTCCTTTGACATGTCAATCATCAAGTATTCACCGCCATCTACCAGAAACACTTTTCCAATAAAATTGACCAATTGTTTTCTTTGGCTTCCGTACCGTTCAAAGGCAATATGATGCAATTCATCATAATCCACTTCCATTGCGTGGTCCTTAAGGTAGTTTAAAGAATAATCATCCATTCCTTTGTCTTTGTCTCCATTCGCCATCCCGACAATCATTAAAAGTCCGACCATAACCACGCCCTGGATCAGTATCGATTTCATCATTTCGCCGTAACCGCTTTTCACAAAAGAGACGATGATATAATACATTCCAAAAAATAAATGAATAAAGAAAATGACGGAAAAAATATTTGCCACACTTTCTTTTTGATAAACGGAAATGGAGATTGCGATTCCGATTATTAGCAACTCCATGATTAAAAAAACCCAAACATTTTCGCTTAACCGTTTCCATTTCGATCCCGGCTGTTCCGGCCGTTCTTCCAAAAATACCGTTTTGTTTCCGCTATAATGATGGCCGCATTTTATGCAATAAATCGTATGATTGCTGTTTTCTTCATTGCAGACAGGACATTTCCAAAAATACAGTTCTTCATCCTGTCCCTCTTTATAATATCCGCACTTCAAACAGTATGTCGCATGGCTGTTGTTCAAATGATAGCACTTCGGACAGCTCCATTTTGGCATTCTTTTTTACACATCCTCATNAGTTACTGATAATACAATAATACATAGAAATTTCTGATAAATCCAAAAATGAATTCTCCATACATCTTTTTCTCCATGAAAAAAGGGCCATCAATAACTCCGATGGCCCTTCCTTTTCATGTGTTTATTTTACAATGGCATCCAAATCAATCCGCTGCTCGTATTCCGCAAGCAACTCCCTCACTTCATCCGTGGATTTCGTATTCATCAGCCGATTTCTTAACTCACTCGCTCCCCGGAAACCTTTTACATAAATTTTAAAGAAACGGTGAAGAGCTGTGATGGAACGTGGAATTTCTTCGATAAACCGATCATGCAAATCCAAATGGTATTTAAATAAGTCCAAATACTCCCGGACTGTATGTTCTCTCGGCTCTTTTTCAAAAGCAAAAGGGTTTTTGAACACCCCTCTTCCAATCATGATGCCATCCACACCATACCGTTCAGCCAGCTCAAGTCCCGTTTTGCGGTCCGGAATGTCCCCGTTGATGGTTAAAATCGTTTCAGGAGCAATCCGGTCGCGCAATTTTTTGATTTCAGGGATGAGTTCCCAATGGGCAGGGACCTGGCTCATTTCCTTTCTTGTCCGCAAATGAATGGAGAGATTGGCAATGTTTTGTTTCAGAAGGTGAGTCAGCCACTCTTCCCATTCACTAACGTCCGTATATCCTAATCTCGTTTTTACACTGACCGGAAGCCCCCCTTCTTTGGCAGCGTCAATCAACTCGGCCGCCACATCGGGACGCAAAATAAGCCCGCTCCCTTTTCCACGGGATGCAACATTCGGCACAGGGCATCCCATATTAATATCAACGCCTTTAAATCCTTCTTCCGCCATTCCGATGGACATCTGCCGGAAATATTCGGGTTTGTCTCCCCAAATATGCGCCACAATCGGCTGTTCGTCTTCCGTAAACAGCAAACGTCCCCGGACACTGTTTTTTCCATCCGGATGACAATAACTGTCGGAATTTGTAAACTCCGTAAAAAACACATCCGGTCTGCCCGCTTTGCTGATGACATGCCGAAACACTACATCCGTTACATCTTCCATTGGGGCAAGAACAAAGAATGGCCGAGGCAAATTCAACCAAAAATTTTCTCTCATGTAATTCTCAATTCCTCTCATGATGAATATCTAATGATAAAACAATTTACTTAATTTTTATATATCAGGTTTGATCAATCGTTATCAAACTTTAGAAATTATAAATCATGGAGAAGTATAATCATATTCTTTCCGTTCATCTCCGTTATTAATATAATATAATTCCCCCTGGAATAGCCAATCAAGCCATCCATAATTAATAGCTGCAACGATGAGCTAATCATTAAAAGCGGGGCTTCCCCAGGTAAGGAACTGGGTGAAGCCCGCAAAATTATTGATATTTAAATGCGGAGACGGCTGATTTTAATTCTTCCTCCATGGAAGAAAGGGATTGTGCTGCTTTAATCTGTTTCGCCAATGCAACGATATCCGTCGCTTTCGATTGGACCAAATCATTAATGGCTTCATTCATTCGGGAAACATTATCCGATACATCACCCAATATTCGCTCCTATAATTTCTCCTTGGCGGAATGGTAAGAATACACACCGATCAGCAAAGAAGAATAAGTCACTTGTTAAATTAAGGAAATCCGCAATGGATAAATTGGGGATTTTAATTGAGCATTAAACGGGTGCATTTTCCGAAAACACTTTTGTCTTAACAAATGAAAAACCATCGATTAGGGCTATGATTGGAAGGGCTGCAAATAATAAAAAAGGAAGACCTTTTCTTGATGATGAAAAAGTCTCCCTTTATTTTATACTTTCACAGAGGAAGCATTTTTCCGGGTGAACAGGATGCCGATCAATATAAAGATGACTGTGCAAATGATCGTTAACAGCAATGTTTTCAAATAATATTCGTTTTCGCTTTGCGTTAATAATTGGACGCTGTAATCCGCCAATTTCCACGGTGAAACGTTCCAAAACTGACCGATCAACGACTGGACCAGGACGCCTATGGGCAAGACAATCACCGTGAATGTAATGGAAAGGGCAGTTTTGAACATCGCACTGAACATAAGGGCGATGGTGGTCGCAAATAAAATCCATACACAATAACTTGCAACCATTTGAATAAAAAGAAGAGGCTCAACGGTCCCATATAAAATGGCTGTATAGTACATGCTCGCCCCATACCCCAAAATGACGCTTAAGACAGCAAGCAAATTGATTACCGCCCACTTGCTGAAATACAGGGCTGCAAATGAAATGGGCCGTACATAGATGAAAAGCGCTGTTCCATTCTGCCTCTCCCGATTGATCATTCCTGCCGCAATAACGACAAGCACAATCAAACCGATGGATTGAAACTGGCCAGTGGAAGCAAGCAAAATATCCGCAGGCGCATAATCAGGCAATGTGATGGTGAACCCTTCCGGCAAATTTCCCACCGCATTTAAAATATCTTCCATATAATAATTCATAATTGGATCCGAGATGCCAAGAAATATAAAAAGGAGCGGCATCCATAAAAATTTGAAACTGCGCCAACTTTCCNGCAACTCTTTTTGGAATAACACAGCGAATGTCCTCATGGTGATACCACCTTCATGAAAATCTCTTCAAGGCTCAACCTATCCCTTTCCACCTTTACTACCGTAAATGGAGAATTGGAAAGCTCGCCCATAACTTGCTGCATTGTGGGGAAATGATCTTTTATATAGACATAAACAACATTTCCTTCAACCTCAGTGGGCCACTCCGTTTGGGAAGAGTATCCGGCCGCTTCTTCAACTCCCGCAAATTGGATACGGATACGGGGTACATCAAATTTTTCCCGAATTTCATTTAACGAACCTTTTTCCACAACCTTCCCCTTTTTCAAAAAGAGAAGTTGATCGGTCATTTCTTCCGCATCATTTAATATATGAGTCGAATACAATATCGTGGATCCGCGCTGCAATTGTTTCAACAGATTCATGATTTCCCTTCTTCCAACCGGATCGAGGGAAGATACAGGTTCATCCAATAACAGCAGCTTCGGTTTATGAACAATCGCCTGCGCGATGCCAAGCCGTTGTTTCATCCCTCCGGAGTATTGAGCGGTTTTTTTGTGGATGGCGTCTTTAAGGCCCACAAATTCCAACACTTTTTCCGCTTCTTTTCTGGCCCCTCTTGCAGAAATTCCGCTTAACTTTGCCGTCAGTTCAATGAATTCCACTCCCGTCAGCCATGGATAAAATTGTGGATATTGGGGCAAAAAACCGATTTCTTTCCGGATATCTTTTATTCCCTCCATTTTTACGGATCCGCCGGTTGGCTTCAACAAACCGGCAAGCATGGACAATATCGTTGTTTTTCCTGCGCCATTCGGGCCAATAAGCGCCGTAAAGGAACCGTCTTCAAGGGTGAAGGAAACATCGGATACCACTGTTTGCGCACCAAAATTTTTCGTTAAATGTTGAACGGTAATCATGATTTCCTCCCAAAGATAAAATACACAATCGGCCCAAGGATATTAAAAAAGATGATGACCAAAGCCCAAACCCACTTCGGCCCGTTCGTCGATTCAATGCGTATTAAATCAACCAGCGCAACAATCAGCAAAACCACTTGAATCACCAATAAAGGGGCAACTAGCGCCCAATTGATATCCATCATTATCGAACCTCTCCACCTTTCAATGGCATGCCGGATTATAAATCCGCCGCTTTTTGCTGGAAGGGAAAAAATCTGTTCTTTCCAAAGTGTCAGAACCAATCCCTTCTTTTCTTATGATAATGAAAAAAAGAGCAAATTAATATAAAATAATAGTTACGATTTGAACATTCATAATTGCAGACTGACAATAAAACAAAAGAAAATTATATAGAAATAAGATTTTGCCAAAAAATTTTGTCGCCCGTTTTTGCTGTGAGTAGAAGTAAACAAATATGGAAAGAAGTGTTCTTTATGATGGATCCAAATCATTTTAATTACCACGGCCAGCTGGAAGATAACAAAAATAAAAATGCGCTAAAATGGGCTTTTATTCTTATCACCGGTTTTATGATGGTCGAAGTGGCTGGAGGGCTGATCACAAACAGCCTGGCTTTGTTGTCGGATGCCGGCCATATGTTGACGGACTCTTTATCTTTGGGATTCAGCTTGTTGGCCCTCATCATTGGACAAAAGGAAGCGAACAGTAAAAAAACTTACGGATACCGCAGAATTGAAATATTCGCCGCCCTCCTGAACGGGATGACATTGATTGGCATAGCTCTTATTATTGTGGTTGAGGCAATTCACCGCATTACGGCACCGCCCGAAATCGCCAGCACGGGAATGCTGATTGTGGCAGTGATCGGCCTTTTGGTCAATATAGCGGTTGCTTTTATTTTAAATAGAGGAAAAGGAGATAATTTAAACGTGAAAAGTGCATTTCTCCATGTATTGGGAGATATGCTCGGTTCCGTCGGGGCGATTACCGCGGCTCTCATCATCTTGTTTTTCGGTTGGAAGTTGGCAGACCCCATCGCCAGCATGATTGTTGCGGCGGTCATCAGCACCAGCGGTTTTCGGGTGGTGAGGGAATCTTTCAACATATTTATGGAAGCCGCACCGAGGGAATTATCGACCCTTATCATTAGAGAAAAACTGCTTGAGATTGAAGAAGTAGTGGATGTGGCCGATTTGCATCTCTGGCTGATCACATCCGACTATCCATCTTTCACTTGCCATGTAGTTGTTGCACAAGATGCGGATGAACAGGCCGTTTTGCGGAAAATCCAGAAGATGCTTCACGATGAATTTTCATTGCATCATATGACGATCCAAATTGAAAAGAGATAAAAAAGTGCCTGGCGCTTCAAGGTGCCCGGCACTTTTCGTTGATAGGAAAGCACTCCCTGAATCCGCATATCCCAAGAGATTAAGGATGTTATTCTAAATATTTACATTTTCTCTAACCTCATCAAATTCATAACATCCGCATCCGTTTTGCTAAAGGTACTCATCAGGTATAGGATATTTTACCTCCGAAAAGTTCTTGATCAGCAATTCTTCTTTAATCATTTTTCCTGTTCTCTTATCGTATGTTTTTCGCCAAATTTCATTTTGGCGATAGTTTTTCCCTTCTCTTTGCAAAAAACGATGATTTCTTTCTTCGATATGATATGAGTACGGCATTTCTTCATTGGCATAGATGGCCCCTTTTAAATGCTTGTCAGTCACCCATACTTTGATTTGAAAAGAGTAATCGGTCGGATTATAAAACCGCAAATCCACATAATTATAAAAGACGCTTGCCCCGCTTCCAAACGGAAGGATGCGCCCGGAGTCAGGAAACGGGTCGAAACTATGGTGATGTCTTTCTATCACTACGAGTGGCGTATGCAGGGCCATCCAATAAAGCAGGTTGGCTAGTTGGCAAATTCCTCCGCCAATCCCCGTTTTTACTTCTCCCATTTTAAGCAGCATGCCTTCAATATAAACTTTTGACTTCGTTGTCCGCTCGACAAGTTTCCAGAAGGAAAAGATTCCCCCGGTTTGATGATGACGCCGTCAATTTCACCCGTCGCAATCTTTAGATTGGTAATTTTATTTTCTTGCAACCGGGGATCGCTATTTCCCAATTTTCTTCTTAATAAGGACTGGTGTTTTTTGCAAGTGTAAGGAAAAGTGGAGTTTAATTCCCGCGTTTTGGCAAAACGCTTTCTGTCTTTTAAATCCGCGATTGTCCGGAAAAGCCTCTTTTGTTCTATTCTGGCATGATAGAAAATTGGATGAATTTCAGATAATCTCAAATCAATCCATCTTTCTATCAAATCATATTACTTTATTTATATTAAATATATGACAAAGTGTTTTGTAAAAAAATATAAAAAATTTGAAATTTTAGAAAAATAATAGAAAAAAGCAGGCCGTAATCTCTCATTTGATTTTACAGCCTGCTTTTTATTGCCAACATTTTGCTTGCGAAAGTAACATCTGAAATAAGGAATATCCCCGGTTTAAATTAATTCTTCTCCTTTAATAATCTTTCGATTCTGCTTAAACGTTCATTTATATCATCCGCCCGGTTTTTCAAAATGATATTTTGTTGTTTTTCAAGCATTATCAGCTCTTCTAAACGTTTTTTATTTTTCTTATACATGTTCAATAGTAAAGCACCAATCATAATCATTATTATGATAAATCCCAAAAGAAAGATTGCCGCCAATACATCTCCGACATTTCCTACCGTCGCACCGAAAAGCATCATCGCCATCCCTCCCATTCCCTTATCTTTTTATTCAAACGGAAACCATCTTATTCAATATTTCTATTACGAATAGAAAAAAACCTTCAAAATTCCCATATCATCTTAAATTCGCAAAGTGATTTTTATATAATACGTTGTAAGAATTCATCCAAAGAAAGGAAGCAGCCAAATTTGGAAAATTATTATCTGTTTGTCCTCATGAGCATTTTTCTAATTATTTTGCCAGGTCCGGATACCGCGGTTGTGACAAAAAATACACTCCTTTGCCATCGGATTGGAGGAATAAAAACTTCTTTGGGCATCCTTTGCGCCCTGCTGATTCACACAATGGCGGCCGTACTTGGCTTATCGGCAATTATTGTCAAATCGGCCATTTTATTTTCCATCATCAAATATGCCGGAGCAGTCTATTTGATTTACCTGGGCGCAAAAATCTTGTGGTCATTAATGAAAAAGGGGGAAAAAGAAGAAGTTCACGTGATGATCCCTGACAATGAAAAAACCCCTTGTTTTAAACAGGGGTTCCTGACGGATATCCTCAATCCGAAAGTCGCCATCTTTTTTCTATCCTTTTTCCCTCAATTCGTGAAACCGGGAAGCGGCACCGTTTTTCCCTTTTTAATCATGGGCATCACCTTCACTTTATTGTCGGCCGTCTGGCTGTTCATCTATATTTATTTAATCCATCATATCAGCGCATTGATGAAAAAACCCGTTGCCAAACATCTCATTGAAGGGATTACCGGTTCCATCATTATCGGGTTTGGAATCAAATTGGCATTGGAAAAAGCAAATTAAACGTCGACAATTCAATAAAGCAAAGGGATCCGGCTTCCAACAATCAAGAATAGAAACATTCCTGTAACGATTACCTTCGCAATTTGACGGGGGGATTGATATAAAACCAATATCGTAGCAATCCAAAGCAGCAATTCCAACGGGTTTATCAAATCCCAATACCAAAATCCGAACACAAAAGTCTGGCTTGCCATCACCATAAGGATCACGGATGAAATGATGATTGAAACAATGCTGTCCCCTTTTGCATACCAACAAATTCCTGCCATTATCGGAGAAAGGAAAGTCAGGAATACCCAAATCATCATATAGGACTTCGGAAAAAAGCCGGCTACCGCCACGGTATAAACATAATAACTGGCGACCATACCGGCAAAAAACAAAAATACATTCAGTCCCGCCCTTAGTGGGGATTTGCTGTATACGGCAATTACCGTTCCCAAGAAAATCCAGACTCCCAAACGTGAAAAGAAGTTTCCTAAATCCAAAGTTTGCAGGAAAGAAGGCAGGCCATTGACGGCCGTCATATCCAGGAACTTTGAAATAATGCCCAGACTGATTCCGCAGAGCAAAATAAAACCGGTATACCATATCTTTTTGGATAAAGGAATCTGTTCCGCTTTCCGAATGTTCATGAATATCTCTTTCATTTGACACACCTTAATCTCCTTAGAATTCCACTTTTCTATTTTAAGTACGAATAAAACCTTGAAATGGATTCGATTTTCTGCAAAAAAGAAAGGGCCTTGCAATCATGCAAGGCCCTTTCTTTTCCGTTCATGTTTGATACTGATTAAAAACCTGAAACTTGCTTTCGTTCATAAAATTCTTCCCAATCATGATAAATGGATCGAAGTTCATCATCGAGGTAAGTCAGCGCCTTTTCTTTCAAGTCGGCCGGGACACCATAATAGCTTTCCGCAATGGCTCCGCTGATGGCGGCCAACGTGTCGCTGTCGCCGCCAATCGAAACGGCCGTACGCACGGCATCCTCAAAGGAAGTGGATTCCAGGAATGCTTTGATTGCTTGCGGAACCGTTTCCTGGCAGGACAATTTAAACCCGTAGGAATCCCTGATTTCATCAATCGTAAAATCCAATGGGTAATAATTGCTCTCAATTTTTCTCCGGATTTCTTCTTTTGAAAACCCGTTGCGAGCCATATAAATGCTGACAGCCACCGCTTCGGCGCCTTTTATTCCTTCTTGATGATTATGGGTCACCCGTGTAACCGCTTTGGAAAGCAGAGTCACTTCTTTTTCCGTCTCCGCTGCAAATCCGACCGGGCTAATCCGCATCGCCGCGCCATTCCCAAAGCTGTTGTAAGGCTCCGGCTTGTCACTGTAAACCCATTTTTTGAACATGCCCCCATAACCGCAATTTGGATATTTCCGGCCAATTTCTTGCATATATTGAACGCTTGATTTTTCAATTTCCAAATAATAAGCGGGATTTATATTTCTATAGGAAGGTTTAAACTTTTTCTCTGTTTCCATGATGGCTTTCGCTACTGCAAGTGTCATGATGCTGTCATCCGTCACTTTGCAATCTTTTGTAAAAAGGTCGAAGTCTTTATTTTTATAGTTATTCAACTCGAAACGGGAACCTGCGATATCACCAATAATTGCGCCAATCATCCGGCTTCAATTCGCACTCCTTTTAAGTTTCCATTGGGCATTTGTACCTAATTATCCCTACCATTAATTATAATCACTTTTCCATTGAATGGAATCAAAAAGCTCAATAAACCCCCTTCAAAAAATTTTTCTAAACACCCCTTCCTTATAGCTTCATAAATGAATTCAAAAAAATTTTTTAATTTTCTCCTTGCTTTCATTTTATTTTCAGAAACGCCGTCTAGAATGAAAGACAAAAGGAGGAGAAGTGAAGATGAAAACGAGAATTTCAAAGTGGGTTGTTTTCTGCAGCATTCTCTGTCTTTTGTTTTTGTCTGTGAATGTTATTGCCTATGCGAAAGATCACCACAAATATAAAGATGACTACAATTATCTCAACGTTGATCATGACGGTTACTACAAAATTGATAACTACAAAGTTGATCAAGCGGATTACCACTACCGCGAAAAATTCGAAAAATATGATGACAATGATGATTATTTCGGCGAGAAATTCAGAAAACATGATGACGACGATGACGATGATTACAAATGGGGAAGATCCGAATACAATTTCCAAGGAAATTTAGGCCGACCTTCCTACTGGAACATTTGGACAAGAGATACGAACGTCACTGTAAGCAATAACCTTCCTGTTCAGGAAGCGAAAACCGTTCCTTTTGAATTGGACGGAAAAACAACAAACCTGTTAGTACTGCCTTCTGACGGACAATTGCTCGTTTCCGGAGAAAAAATGGCCGACTTTCTCGGAATCAAAAGCAAATTCTACGGCCAAAGCCGAATTTTGGAACTTTCGAAAAATGGAGAAGAATTGATCGTAAGAGCCGGTACGAATGCCGCTTACGAAAACATGGTCAAAACACCATTGCCAACCAAAGCCATTTATTATGAAAAAACTGTATATCTTCCTGTTTCTGTGATTGCCAATGCCTTTGGATACAGCGTAGACTGGGACGAAAGCACAGGTACATTCACTTTGGAGCAATTTAAATAATGAGGTGATGGAAATGAAACCAGGAAAAAAAGCGAAATGGATCGTCGGCATTGCAGGTACTGCATTTACTGCCTTTGTATTAGGGCAATTGGATGATACACCAGTTTATTCTTCAAACACGAACAATATCGGCATGGTTACGGAAGTCAATGATTCCATGAGCGAACGCGAAAAAGAACTTGTCCAACTTGATTGGAGCAACTTTACTCTCGAACAAAGGGCCGATTACTATGATTTCTCTACTAGAAGATCATAATAACGCTGAAATGGAGTCCCTCCAATTAAATATCATGAATACCACTTTTCGTATAAACATCGAAAACCACAATGGAATTGAATGGAAGGGGGAAGTCATTTCCTTCCTGGAATATATCAATCAGGAATTTTCAAGATTCCGCAAAAACAATGAACTCTGGCGTTTTAATGAAGCCAAACGGAATCAGACCATCCGTGTTTCCCCCATTCTTTACGACATGCTGAAAAAAGCTGAAGAGTATCGGCAAAAAACAGGGGGCAGATTCTCCCCCTACATGCTCATTCCTTTGGAAAGCCACGGTTATTCCCGATCCTTCCCTTTTGTTTCAGCAAAACATGAAGAATCAGCCATCCATTATCAATATGAAAACAACCCGCTCGTTTTCAAAGGAGATTTTCAAATCACAAAAAATACGGACCAAAAAGTTGATTTAGGCGGAATCGCAAAAGGATATGCAGTCGAAGCTGCCGCAAAATGGCTGAAGCAGCATACCGGCAGCAAATACGGCATCGTGGACGGCGGCGGCGATATGGCCATTTGGTCGGATGGACAAAAAACATGGAAAATAGGAATCAAAAATCCTTTTGATGAAAGCCGGACGATCGGATCATTTTCCATCCAAAACGCGGGAATTGCCACATCAAACATCGTGTACCGCAGCTGGATGCAAGGAAATCGGAAAAAACATCATTTATTGGACGGAAGAAACGGCATGCCCGTTGAAACGGACATTGTCCAGGCAACGGTAGTAATGGAGCATTGCATCGATGCCGAAGTCGGTGCCAAAGTTTGCTTTATGTCAAAGGATGATTCGATTGATTCGATTCTTTCCAACATCAGCAAAAAGTTCAGCTATGTGCTTGTGAAATCCGATGGAAACATCATAACAGGAGGGAATAAAACTTATGGACGTGTTTACTAACTGGAACCTCATACGCGCTTCAGGCTTTCTTGCCTATTTTCTATTGACCCTTTCCATTATGGCCGGCGGTATGCAGAAATTATCCGATTTTCAAAACCACAAACCGCTTTTGATGGAACTCCACAAAATCAGCGGTTGGACCGGAGTATTGACCGTTGTGTTCCATGGAACTTTGCTATTGGTAGACAAATATGTTCCTTATAATATTGTGGAATTGTTGATTCCATTTGCGGCTGAAAACGAACCTTTCCATTCCGGAATCGGAACCCTCTCCTTCTATCTGTTCTTAATCGTCATGGCCACTTCCGATTTCTTCATGAAAAAACTCGGTTTTCAGCTTTGGAAAAAACTTCATTTCCTTGTGTTCCCTGCCTGGGTCTTCATGACTCTCCATGGCATCTTCATTGGAACGGATTCCGGACAGGTCTGGGCCATCTTCATCTATTGCGCGAGCATCGTTTTGATTACGGCTTTGCTTGTTATGCGGATTCTTGAAGGCAAAGTGAAAGCCGTAAATAGCCATAAAGCAAGTTAATCTTTTGAAAACCGTTTTTCCACCCTTGCAGTGGCCATAACAAACCCATCCTAACACGAAAATTGAACCCCTCATTCATATAAATCGTGATTTGGAGACGAATCCTGNCGCTGCAGGGGTTTTTTTTATTCAAATTAAAAAGAAAAGGCAACCGGAAAGATTTTTCCGGTCACCTTTTCTTTATTTTTTATGGAATGTAATAATAAACTCGGTTCCTTTCCCTACTTCGCTTTTCACCCCAATCTCCCCGCCATGCGCCTCTACAATCGTCTTGGCAATGGCCAGTCCAAGGCCCGTTCCGTTTCTTTTTCTTGAAGCATCTCCACGATAAAAACGTTCAAAAATATGCTCCAAATCTTTTGGCAAAATCCCGATTCCCGTGTCCTTTACGCTCAGTACGATTTTTTCCTCCCGGCAAACCAGCGAACAAGTAATGGAACCTTCTTTTGTGTAGCGGACCGCATTATCCAGCAATATATAAACGAGCTGCTGGATTCTCGCCTTATCCCCTTTCATCACCACGCCGTCTTGAATCTTTTCTTCCAATGCAAGATGGGATGGAAGGGTTCTTTTAAATCGATTTAATAAAGAACGGATCATTGAAGAAAGATCCAATTCCTCTATATTCAGTTCAACACGGTCCTGGTCGCTTCTTGCCAAAAACAATAAATCATCCAGCAATTTATGCATCATTTCCGCTTCCTGTCTCATATCTTCCAGCACTTGTCTGCCAAACGGGCTCAAATTTTCCTGTTCTTCGCTTTCCAAAACATCAATGGAGCTATAAAAAACGCTTAGCGGCGTACGAAGTTCATGGGAAGCGTCGGAAACAAATTTCCTTTGTTTTTCATAAGACCGTTGAATCGGCTTCATCGCCTGCTCTGCAAAGAAACTTCCGGCCAGGGCAAACAGCAAGCTAAATACAACCGTCAGGAACAATAAAATCCAAACGATGTTTTGAATGAGATGCTTTTCATCTGTTATATTCTTTCCGACAATCACACTGCCGATTAATTGCCCGTCAATTTTAAGAGGATAGTAGATAAAAAGCACATGCGCTTTGTTCCACTCTGTTTCTTTTACTATCGCTGAAGCCTGTGGACGGAAACCCGTTTCTCCAATATATTTTGCAAAGTCTTGGACGGTTTCTTCCCCTTCGATTAAACGGAAATCCGTGTCAAATACGTAGTAAAATATATCCCTTTCCGGCCTATATTTCACCGGTTCAATTTCTTCAATTTCCTCTTCGTCGTAGTCAGGTTCTTCGCGTTCCGGTTCTCCATACTCTTCCACAATAACTCTTTTTTTACGTTTCCCCTCCAGTATTTGTTTTATTTCACCTCCCCTATATCTTTTAAATAACTCTTCAATGAATTCATGGCGTTCGCTTTCATAATAACGTTCCAATTCTTGGACTTCCTGTTTGTTAATCGCATTGGAAATAAAAAGATAGAGCACAGTAATGAAAATAATTAGGATAAGTAAAAGCGATCCCGTGTAAATCAATGTAAGTTTCAATTTGACCTTCTTAAATTCCATTTTGATCCCTCAATTTATAGCCGACGCCTCTCACATTTTTAATGATGGACGGTTTTCCGGGCACATCCACTTTCTTTCGCAGCAGTTTCACCAAGGCATCCAAAGCGTTATCTGTAATTTCCGCATCAAATCCCCAAATTCTCTCGATAATCATTTCCCGCGGCAATACTTGATGCTTATTTCGGAGCAACAATTCCAGCAATTCGTATTCTTTTTTTGAAAGTTCAATGACTTTGCCGTTTCTTTTCACTTCATGGGTATTTAAATTCAGCTCCAAATCGTCAAATGTTAAAGTCTCTTCAAAAGGTTTGTCGACTCTTCGCGACAATGCCCGTATCCTTGCAACAAGCTCTTCAAATTTAAAAGGCTTGATCAAATAATCGTCCGCCCCCGAATCCAATCCTTCCACCACATCTTCAACGGAATCTTTGGCGGTCAAAAACAAAATGCCTCCATTATAACCGTTTTCTCTTAGACGTTTGCACACTTCCAGGCCGCTTAATTCCGGCATCATCCAGTCCAAAATGATGACGTCATAGTCCGTGAACATGGCATAATCATAGGCGCTTTGGCCATCCTTTACCCAATCCACCCGTCCATATTCCTTTTTCAATAAATGATAGACCATTTTCCCCAAGTGCTCATCATCTTCGGCAAATAATATGTTCATTCATCTTCACCTTCTTGAGTACAGTCTTTTTTATTAGCGTATCAAAAAAATCTGAAAAGAAATTGAAAATTTCTTATACTTCAAGGATAATTAAAGGCTTTTTATTTTATATCTGCATTCGGCAACCTTATTTGTACGGAGTGATTCAATTTTTCTGCACAACTTTGATAAAGAAATGGGCCGACCTGTCCGAATGCTGTTTCATCCGGCAGCCCAAAGAAAAACTTCTCCTCCGGGAATAATAAAAAACGCTTAAGGTCAGCCCTTAAGCGTTTTCTTCAACGTCTCGAATGCACTTCATAAATGGCGAATTTCAAATAGTCCCCTTCATCGGCGGCGAGCAATTTGGGATGGTCATAGCCGGCGCCGCTCCAATACACTTCGCGCAACACTTTTTTGGCATCAAACGCCGCATCGGCAATCATCTCCCGGAACTTGTCAGGGCGGACATGGTATGAGCAGCTTGCAGTGACTAAAAAGCCGCCGTCTTTGACAAGCTTCAATCCATTAAGATTGATGTCTTTATAACCGCGCAGCGCTTTCCGGACGGCATTGGCCGATTTCGCAAATGCCGGCGGATCAAGGATGACGACATCCCACTGTTTGCCGTCGCGCACTGCCTGGCGCAAATAATCAAACGCATTGTCGACCACGAAGTCGACGTTTGTAAAGCCGTTTAAGGCCGCGTTCCGTTTCGCCGTTTCAATCGCATGTTCGGAAATGTCCACGGCAGTGACATGTTTTGCCCCATATAGGCAGGCGTTTAACATAAATGAACCGGTATGGGTGAAGCAGTCAAGCACCGTTGTGTCCGGGCCGATCAGCGGGCGGATGGCGGCGCGGTTTTGCCGCTGGTCGAAGAAAAAGCCGGTTTTTTGGCCATTTTCAATATCGACAATATATTTGACGCCGTTTTCCTCGATTTCAATTTCCGTTTCCGCTTCCCCATACCAAAAACCTTTTTCTTTCTCCAAACCTTCCAATTCCCGTACGTTTACATCATTGCGCAAATAAATGGCCCTCGGTTCAAATACTTCAAGCAAACCGGTCAAAATCCAATCTTTATGTTTTTCCATTCCGAGCGCCAAAATTTGCACCACAAGAACGTCCTCATATTTATCGACAATGAGACCCGGCAAAAAATCAGCTTCCCCGTAGACGGCGCGGCAGGAACGGACACCCGGTATCATTCGTTCGCGGTATGCCCACGCCTGGCGGATGCGGTTGACAAAAAACTGTTCATTCAGTTCATCATCGGGGTTCTGCGTCATCACACGCACAATGATTTGTGAAGCCGGATTGATATATCCTTTCGCCAGCCAAAATCCCTCATGGTTATAGATATCAACGAAGTCTCCGGGCGTGATTTCTCCTTCGATATAATCGACTTCGCTTTGGAAAACCCAAGGATGGCCTTGTTCAAGACGCTTCTTTCGTTTCCGGTTCAAAACAACTTTTGCCATCTATCTGTTTCACTCCCATTCGATTGTCAGTCGTTGCGTTTTAATAATAGCGAATCCCGCAAAACTGCGCAAACATTGGGCAGAAAGTCGGTTGACAACCGGCAGTGGAGTGATATGATAAACGTAAATTAAAAATTGCATGATGTTGAAACATCCACTAGGGGTGCCTTCAGAAAGGCTGAGATCAAAGTGTGCCTTTGAGACCCTTAGCACCTGATCTGGGTAATACCAGCGTAGGGAAGTGGAGAGGAGTTTACAAGGGCAACATGGCGTTGCCATCATAAATTGTGGGCTCATGCCGCTTTCTTTACGCTCGTCCGTAAAGAAAGCGGCTTTTTTATTATAGAAACTGCTTTATATTGAGGGGAGAGGTTCAAATGAGTGTTCAACATTATGATGTCGTGATTGTCGGCGGCGGGGTAATTGGTGCCGCGGCAGCCTTCGAACTTTCCAAACGGCAGCACCGGGTCGCCATATTAGAAAAACGGACAGCGGCTTGCGAAGCATCAAGTGCGGCAGCCGGCATGCTGGGGGCGCAATCGGAGTTTTTCTCGCCAAGTCCGCTCGTGCCGTTCGCCCTAAAAAGCCGGGCCCTTATGCTATCCTTGGCGGTAGAGCTGAAGGATCGGACAGGGATTGATATCGGCCTTGTGGAAAAAGGAATGATCAAAGTGGCAACCACAGAGAAAGAAGCGGAAGAGCTCCAACGCCATTTTGAATTCTGGCGAGAAACGGATTATCCGGTGCGCTGGCTGACGAAAGAGGAAGCGGTTGAGATGGAGCCGTCTCTTGCAAAAGAAGCAATTGTTGGAGCCATGTACATTGAAGGCGACGGGCAAGTGAGCGCTCCGGATTTGGCCAGGGCCCTCGGATATGCCGCGATTTCGGCCGGCGCCCAGCTGTATGATTATACAGAGGTATTGAACATTCGTTCCGAAGACGGCATCCATCTCGTCGATACAACGAATGGGACGTTTGCCGCCGGGGCGGTTGTCATCGCCGCGGGTGCCTGGACTGCACGGCTCGGGGCAATGATCGGCCTTCCTCTTGCCATGTATCCGGTCAAAGGGGAATGCCTCATGGTACGCACACAGGCTCCATTGCTGCGGACAACCATTTTTGCCAAAAACGGCTGCTATATCGTACCGAAGCGGGGCAATCAACTTCTTATTGGCGCGACCTCTACACCGGAGACATATGACGGCCGTGTGTCCGCTGGCGGAGTGCTAAGTCTGCTTCACCGCGCAACCGCTCTTGTACCGGACATCCAACAAGCTGAATGGATCAAAACATGGGGCGGAATCCGTCCGCAGACAAAAGACGGCTTGCCATACATCGGGGAACATCCGGAGCGGCAAGGACTGTTTGTCGCGGCAGGCCATTACCGGAACGGCATTTTGCTTTGCGCACTCACCGGCCGTCTGATGGCAGACTTGGTTGAGCGGAAAGAAACGGGGATCGATTTATCGCCGTTTTCATTGACCCGGCATGCAGAACAAGACACAATCACTCTGATAAACTGAAAATATACGGCTCGAATCTTTTTATTTATTCGCTCTTTTCGCAAAGTTTAATTTCAAAACAACAAAGCGAATGGGAGAACCTTTTTCTCTTCCCATTCGCCTTATTTTTTTGAAAACAGTAAAGTTCAGATTTTAGACATGAGTAATAATCAAATATAATTTTACACTCGCGCCAATTTCTCGGCAGTATAATCGTAGCCAACAACTTCTCCCTTTGGAGCGCCGGTTGATTTTTTATCTTGCTTATAACCCAGCAATGGGAATACAAGCTCTGCAAATTGATATGCTTCTTCTAAATGAGGATAGCCTGATAAAACAAACTTATTGATGCCAATTTCCTGATATTCGCGGATGCGTTCCGCCACTGTTTCCGGATCTCCAACAATTGCTGTTCCGCAGCCTCCGCGCACAAGGCCGACCCCTGCCCATAAATTTGGGTAGATTTCCAGATTGCCGCGTTCCCCTTTGTTCAATTCTGTCATTTTCTTTTGTCCGACTGAATCGTAGCGTTTAAACACTTCTTGGGCTTTTTTAATCGCCTCATCATCAACGTATTTAATTAAGTCGTTTGCCGCCTTCCACGCTTCTTCATTTGTTTCCCGGACAATGACATGGACACGCAACCCAAATTCTACTTCACGGCCATGTTTTGCCGCTTCTGCCCGGACTTTTTCAATTTTCTCTTTCACTTGTCGAGGCGGTTCCCCCCATGTCAAGTACACATCGGAATGCTTTGCCGCCACTTTGATTCCCGCATCGGATGAACCGCCGAAGTAAATTGGTGGGTGAGGCTTTTGGATGCCAGGGAACATGATTTCCCCGCCTTCCACTTTCAAATGTTTTCCTTCATAATCCACTTTTTCTTCCGCCAACAAGGCGCGCCAAATATCCAAAAATTCATCTGTGATTTCATAACGTTCATCATGGGAAGCGAATATGCCGTCTCCGGCCAGTTCCACCGGATCTCCCCCGGCAACAACATTGATCAACAAACGTCCATTTGAAATTTGATCGAGCGTCGCTGNCATACGTGCCGCAACAGTCGGTTTCATCACCCCTGGACGAACCGCAATCAAAAATTTTAACTTTTGAGTCACTGTTGACAACGCTGACGCTGTTACCCAAGGATCGTTGCATGATTTTCCTGTCGGAATCAATACTCCTTCGTAGCCCAGCTCATCAACCGCTTGCGCAATTTGCTTAATGTACGGGAAGTTCGTTTCGCGGGCGCCTTTTGTTGTTGCTAAATATCGGCCATCTCCATATGTTGGAATAAACCAGAAAAAGTCCATTTAAACCTCTCCTTTTTTATGAATATTGTTTATTATTCAACACCTTCAAAATTTGTCCGCCATTTTAACAATTTTTTCTCCAATAAACGGACAAGGGAATCAGTTAATTTTCCGACCACTCCGAAAATGATGATGCCGACGAATACCTTATCTGTCTGGGAAAACTGTCGTGCATCCATAATCATATATCCGACCCCTGAACTGGATCCCATCAACTCAGCCACAACAAGGCTGAGCCAAGCAATTCCAAGGGATAGGCGAATTCCGACAAGAATATGGCCAAGGGCTGATGGCAGAATTAATTTAGTAACCTTTTTCCATCTACTAAATTCCAATACTTGCGCCACTTCAAAAAGTTTCATATCAACAGAACGTATGCCATTATAAGTGTTTACATATAACGGAAAGAATGACGCAAATGCGATGAGCAATATTTTCGATAATTCATCGAATCCAAACCACAAGATAAATAATGGGGTTACCGCTAAGCTTGGAATTGTTCTCAGCATTTGCATCGTTGGATCTAAATAGCTTTCAAATTGCTTTGAGAAACCTACAAGAAAGCCAAGAATCAAGGCGATGCCGCCTCCGAGCAAAAAGCCTGCTGCAGCACGATAGATGCTAATCTGCAAATGTTCCAATAACACACCGCTAATAATCAACTGATAAAAAGTTGATACAATTTGAAGAGGACTTGGAAGAACTGTTACGGAAACAAGACCGCTTGAAGAAACTATTTGCCAAATGATGATTACAAGCAGCGGGAAAACCAATCCTTTTCCCCAAGCCGCCGATGATTTTTTTGCTTTTTTCCCGCCGGCAATCGGCTTATTCAATGCCTGAGCCCGGACCATATCACTCACCACCTTTTAATAATTTCTCAATAAATCGGTTCTCCACTACTGTTTCCACATCGATTTTGTTGCCAAATACGCCTTGTTCCACAAACAAATCCGCCACTCTCTGTTGGCTCTCAATGACATCTTCCTCAATGACTTGCATCTCATATGGCGTATTTTTTAAGACTTCCTCCACAACGACAGGGTCAAGCCCTTTTAAGTCTGCAAAAAATTGCACCGCTTCCTCAGGATGCTCATTCAGCCAATCGGTCGCCTTTTTATATACTTTCAGATAAATAGATACCAGCTCAGGATTTTCTTCTATAAAATCTGTCCGCGCAATGGTGAACAATGGACTAAATACACCAATATCCTCACATTTTATCAGCGCTTTTGCATGATTCCCTACAGTTTGATAGGAAATAAACGGTTCCCATGTAGCCCATGCATCCACTGTGCCATTTTCAAATGCAGGCTGCGCCTCATCCGGCTGAAGCTGGATAATCTCAACCTTTGACGGGTCAACCCCCTCTTTATCAAAAGCTTCATATAACAAACCATAAGCGCTGCTGCCTTTCGCTACCGCTACTTTTTTGCCTACCAAATCTTTAACGGACTTAATATCGCTGTCTTCCGGAATTAAAATGGCGTTATTGGTTTTACCTTTGGACAATAAGGCAATTTCTTTAAAATCAATTCCTGCTGCTTGCCCAGAAAGCGGCGGTGTATTTCCTACCTCTGTAATATCCAGTTTCCCTGCGGCAATACCTTCAAATTGAGGGGGGCCGCTTTGGAATTCAGTCCAATTGATTTTAACTCCGACTTCTTCAAACGCTTCTTCCAGCCATCCTTTTTCTTTTGCTATCCACAAAGGGGAAAGGACTTGCTGAATTCCCAGATTAATAGTTTTTGTTGAAGATGAACTGTTTTTATTTTCACTTTCCGAATCAGATGAACAAGCAGCCAATAACAAAGCAAACAATGCTAACATAAATAGAAATCGTTTTTTCATAATCCATACCTCCTAGATGCCTTCTCCATCCCGATATTTTTCATATTCCGTTTTTTCAAATTCCTGTAATACCCGCTGTCTTACATCCTGATATGAAGGACTTGTTCTTGAGCGCGGATAACTTAATTCAACAGGGACGAGCTTTTCCACTCTTCCCGGATTTGCACTCAAAATCGCAATATGTGTCCCAAGATACACCGCCTCGTCAATATCATGGGTTACAAGCATCATCGTGATCTTCTTGCGTTGCCAAATATCGATGAGCACATCCTGCAAATGTTGGCGTGTGAACGCGTCCAATGCGCCAAACGGTTCATCGAGCAACAATATTTCCGGATCCCGGATAAGAGCCCTCGCTATCGCTACCCGTTGCGACATACCGCCCGAAATTTCGCTTGGATATGCTTTCTCATAGCCTTTGAGCCGGACAATTTCTATTATTTCATCCACTTTTTCGCGGACTTCCGGATCTTTCAGATTTAAGTCTGCCGCGATATTTTGCTCCACCGTCATCCAAGGAAACAAACGATGTTCTTGAAAAATAAACCCTTGAGCAATCCCCGGCTTTTCCACTTGACGTCCATTGACGATGACGGCACCGCGGTAATCCGTATCCAGTCCGGCCACGATTTTCAGCAACGTACTTTTGCCGCAACCGCTCGGCCCAATAATCGTTAAAAAATCTCCTTTATTAAGCGTCAACTGAATATCGTCGAGCACAAGCTTCCGTTCTTGTTCAATGCGAAAGTTCTTTTCTTGAATCGAAATCTTTACCCCCATACATAAACCTCCCCCAATAAAAAAAGACAACAAGAGACCTTCACCATGCGTTTATCATGAATGGCATGTATGAAGACCTCCAGTTGTCTGGCAAGTCTTGTTTATTATTTCTGATTTTACTAAGCAGAGACTTAATATTGTTTAATACCTAGTAATTTTATATGTTTAATATAAAATAATCGTATAAAAATGTCAATACTTTTTCTTTGCTGGTTTTCATTCGTTTTTCTCTTGCATTATCACAAACTCATTATTTCAGTGCCTTGACACTTCAAAAAGGACAAAAATTCTCAAGCAAGATCTAACAATGCAATGATTTTCCTTCCTCAGATTCTCTATGATATTATTTCAGTAAATATGAAAGAAGGATAAGTGAATGCCATGGGATTTTCAAATAAAACCGTGATTGTTACAGGTGCAGGAAACGGGATTGGAAAAGGGATTGCGTCGCTTTACGCGAAAGAAGGCGCGAATGTCGTTATCGCTGATATCGATGAACATGGCGGAAATCAAGTTCTTCAACAAATCAAAGGACAGGGCGGAAAAGCAATTTTCGTAAAAACCGATGTCAGAGTGGAAGAAGATATTGTCCGGTTAATGAAAGCTGCCCATGAAGCATATGGCCGCATCGATATTTTAATCAATAATGCGGGCATATCGGTATTTAAATCCCCGTTCGAATTAACGGTCGAAGAATGGGACAACATTATCAATACAAATTTACGAAGCGTCTTCCTGGCTTCGAGGGAAGCGGCAACATATATGCGGCAGAACCGGGATGGCGGTGCAATTGTGAATATCGCCTCCACGCGCGCCATTATGTCCGAACCGAATTCGGAAGCTTATGCGGCCTCCAAAGGCGGCATTGTCGCTTTGACCCACGCCCTGGCCGCATCATTCAGCGAATATCGGATTACCGTCAATGCCATCTCTCCGGGCTGGATTGAAACGGGCGATTATTCAAAATTGCGGAGAATCGACCATGAACAGCATTTCTCAAAACGTGTAGGCAAACCGGATGATATTGCCAGAGCATGCCTCTATTTAACGTCAAAAGAAAACGACTTTGTTACAGGCATCAATCTGGTTGTCGACGGCGGTATGACGAGAAAAATGATTTATGTGGAATAAAAAATAGGAGAAGCCTGAACTATGCGGGTTGTTTTCATGGTTCGCGGCTTCTCCTTTTTTATATGACATTTTTACGCCAGCATCGGTTTTTT
>JGI1652J44930_10000155_pt1 | contig 26753 bp, 29 predicted proteins | sample NewIslsDNAsample_FD_44930 | JGI IMG/M metagenome (IMG submission 44930)
TGTTGTCCGTCATCAATTCCGGCCGGGATTTTCACATGGATTTTTTTCCGTCGTTTTACGCGGCCGGTGCCGCCGCATGTCGTACATTTTTCCTTAATATATTTCCCTGTTCCGCCGCAATATGGACATGTGCGGCGATTGACGATGCGCCCAAACGGGGTGGATTGCTCCGTGCTGATTTGTCCNGCCCCGTGACAATGCGGACATGTTTCCGGCTTTGTACCCGGTTTTGCTCCGGTGCCATGGCAAGTGTCGCATGTTTCTTCGCGCGGAATTTCAATATCGGTTTCTTTGCCAAATGCTGCTTCCTCAAATGTCAATGTCATCGTATATTGCAAATCGGCTCCAGCTCTAGGAGCATTCGGATTACGCCGGCGGCCGCCGCCAAAAAAGGTGTTGAAAATATCCTCAAAACCGCCGAAGCCGCTAAAACCNCCAAAATCAAAATCATCGCTGCGGAAGCCACCGAAACCTTGATTNGGATCGGCGTGGCCAAACTGATCGTAATGGGCCCGCTTTTGGTCATCGCTTAACACTTCGTAGGCTTCTTTAATTTCTTTAAATTTTTCCGCCGCATCGGGCTCTTTANTCACATCTGGATGATACTTTTTCGAAAGCTTCCGATATGCTTTTTTAATCTCCTCTTTTGTCGCATTTTTGCTGACTCCGAGAATTTCATAATAATCTCGCTTCGCCATGATGATCATCCACTCCCGATTCACTCACATGAAGATAATTTTAGCATTTCTCTCTTTTTGATTGCAACAGATTTAAGCCGTCATCTTCTTATTAGCAAAAAAGTCAAAGCCAAGACAGGCCTGACTTTGACTTTTTCACCAATGTATTATTTNTCATCTTTTACTTCTTCGAATTCTGCATCAACTACATTATCGTCTTTCTTCGTCGCGCCGTCAGCTCCCGTTTGCTGATTTTGCGCTTGCTTTGCTGCTTGTTCGTATAGCTTAATCGATAGCTGCTGCACCGCTTCTTGCAGCGCTTCTTTCTTTTTGCGGATTTCATCGAGATCGTTTTTCTCAAGCGCCGCTTTCAGCGCATCTTTTGCTTCACGCGCTTTTTTCATTTCCGCTTCGTCTACTTTTCCTTCCACTTCTTTTAACGTCTTCTCCGTCGTAAATATTAAGTGGTCGGCCTCGTTGCGCAGTTCGGCCGCTTCTTTCCGTTTTCTGTCCGCTTCAGCGTTTTCTTCCGCCTCTTTAATCATGCGCTGAATTTCTTCTTCGGAAAGACCGGATGACGATTTAATGGTAATCGATTGCTCTTTGTTCGTGCCCAAATCTTTGGCTCGGACATGGACAATGCCGTTGGCATCGATATCAAACGTTACCTCAATTTGCGGTACGCCACGCGGTGCCGGCGGAATATCCGTCAATTGGAAACGGCCAAGCGTTTTGTTATCGGCCGCCATTGGGCGCTCCCCTTGCAACACGTGAATGTCGACCGTTGTCTGGTTATCTGCTGCTGTCGTGAAAATTTGTGATTTGCTTGTCGGGATCGTCGTATTGCGTTCAATTAATTTCGTAAATACGCCGCCCATCGTTTCAATTCCAAGCGACAGCGGAGTAACGTCAAGAAGAACGACGTCTTTTACTTCGCCAGCGATCACACCGCCTTGGATCGCTGCGCCGATCGCTACCACTTCATCCGGGTTGACCCCTTTATGCGGCTCTTTTCCAAGTTCGCGTTTAATTGCTTCCTGTACAGCCGGGATACGCGTAGAACCACCGACAAGAATGATTTTATCAATATCCGCCGGTGTCAAGCCCGCATCTTGCAACGCTTGGCGAACCGGTCCCATCGTACGTTCGACAAGGTGGGCGGACAACTCTTCAAATTTTGCTCTTGTTAATGTTGTTTCTAAATGGAGTGGGCCGCTTTCATTAGCGCTGATAAACGGCAAGGAAATTTGCGTTTGCATGACGCCGGAAAGTTCTTTTTTCGCTTTTTCGGCAGCGTCTTTCAACCGTTGCAGCGCCATTTTATCTTTGGATAAGTCGATGCCGTGCTCCTGCTTAAATTGGTCGACTAAATAATCGATAATTACTTGGTCAAAGTCGTCCCCGCCAAGATGGTTATCGCCGGCCGTCGCTTTTACTTCAAACACGCCGTCTCCAAGTTCAAGAATCGATACGTCAAACGTACCGCCCCCCAAGTCATAAACGAGGATCGTTTGATCTTCTTCTTTATCCAAACCGTACGCAAGCGCGGCGGCCGTTGGCTCGTTAATGATGCGTTCTACTTGCAAACCCGCAATGCGTCCGGCATCTTTCGTCGCTTGACGTTGTGCATCGTTAAAGTAAGCCGGAACGGTAATGACTGCTCTTGTCACCGGTTCTCCCAAATAATCTTCTGCATACGATTTTAAGTATTGCAAAATAATTGCCGAAATTTCTTGTGGCGTATATTTTTTGCCTTCGATTTCTACTTTATAGTCCGTTCCCATATGGCGTTTAATGGAGATGACGGTATTTGGGTTCGTAATCGCTTGTCGCTTCGCTACTTCGCCGACTAAACGTTCTCCGTTTTTAAACGCCACAACAGAAGGAGTAGTGCGGCTTCCTTCCGGATTTGGAATGACCTTCGGCTCGCCGCCTTCTAATACGGCAACACAGGAGTTGGTTGTTCCTAAGTCAATACCGATAATTTTGCTCATTACGATCACCCTCCTAATACTCATTTACTGACTTACTTTTACCATTGCTGGACGAATGACACGGTCTTTCAGTTTATAGCCTTTTTGAAATTCTTCCACGACCGTGTTNGGTTCATAGTTGCTGTCTTCTACTTGCATCACCGCCTGATGCAAATGCGGGTCGAACGGTTTGCCAACCGCTTCGATCGCCTCGACCCCTTCTTTTTTTAAGGCGTCTAATAGGGAGCGGTAAACCATTTCCATTCCTTGTAAAATAGATTTCGCCTGTTCGTTTTCTGTCTCTATTTTTAACGCGCGCTCAAAGTTGTCCAAAGCCGGCAATAGATCGCTCACCAAACTTTGGGCGCGGTACTTTTCTGCTGCTTCCATTTCTTGTCGCGTGCGGCGACGGAAGTTTTCAAAATCGGCATATAAACGAAGATAGCGGTTTTCCATTTCTTTTATCTTCGCTTCAAGTTCCGCAATTTTCGCGTTTGCCGCCGCCAGCTCATCGTTTTGTCCTTGCTCCGCTTTTGGCTGTTCTTCTTCAGGTGCTTCTTGTTGCGCTTGCATATTTTCCTGCTGCGCGTTTCCCGCACTTTCCTCCTGCTGTTCATTTTTGGCGCGNTCTTCTGCTTTCCCCTCTTGTTGCGGTTCTGGCGCTGTCCGCTCTTGTTCATATGTAGNTTTTTCTTGAGTTGCTTTTTGTTGTTCCATCGGTTTCACCTCCCTTTAAAGCAGCATGTCTATGTATAAATGGTCACAAGGAAAGGATGGATTGCACCCATCCATCCATTATCCAATATGACCATTGCTAACTATTTTGATACCATTTTGTTAACACGGTGGATAAATCGGAAGCCACCCTATTTAAAATGGTAATGNCGCGGGAATACTCCATTCGTGTCGGTCCAAGAATCGCAATGGTCCCCAACTGCTCATCGCCGATCGAATANGTCGCNGTAATCAGGCTGCAGTTCTCCATTCCGCTTAATTGATTTTCACGGCCGATCGTCACTTGAATGCCTTTACGGTTATGTTTGCGCAACAAACGATAAAAATCTTTTTCCTGTTCAATCATTTTCATAAGCGGACGAATTTTTTGAATGTCGCTAAACTCCGGCTGGTTAAGCATATTCGTTTTCCCGGCAAAAAACATCTTTTCTTCCTGCGGGATGTCCAGCGTTTCGACAATCGTTTTCAACATGCTATCGTAGTTATGAATATGCTTGCGCAGCACATCGGCCACTTCTTTATAAATTTTATCCTTTAAATCGATCAGCGGGACGCCAATTAGCCGTTCGTTTAAAATATTCACCATTTTTTCTAGATCCGATGGGTTCACCGACGCAGGAACGGTAATAACATGGTTTTCTACATGTCCCGTATCGGTAACAATAATTGCCACAGCGGTTTGCTGGTTCAACGGAATGATTTGGATTCGTTTTAATTTATTCTCTTTCACCGCCGGCCCAAGAGCAATCGACGTATAATTCGTCAAATCGGATAAGATTTGCGCCGATTTTTGCACCACTTTCTCCAATTCGTAAATTCGCTCAGCAAAAATAGACTTGATTTTTTGAATATCTTCTTTCGTTAAACGCTGCGGCGATAACAAATGGTCGACATAATAACGATATCCTTTTTCCGACGGCACCCTACCGGAGGATACATGCGTTTTTTCGATATATCCAAGCTCCTCTAAATCTGCCATTTCATTGCGGATCGTCGCCGAACTTAAAGCAATTTCATGTTTTTTCGATAACGTCCGCGACCCGACAGGCTGTCCGGAGCGGATAAAATCATCAATAATCACTTGCAAAATAAGCAATTGGCGCTCCGTTAACACGCTCATCACCTCTGTTAGCACTCAAATACACCGAGTGCTAAATCTATTATTAAGGTATCAAATCCATATGCTAATGTCAATGTTTACATTCCGGTGAGAAACGCTTGAAACACCTCGTTGCCAAGGAGTCGTCCGCGGCGAGTCAGGCGCACGTGCGTGTCTGTTTCCTCAAGCAGCCCCTTTTGCCGTTCGGCACGAATGGCTNCCCCAAACACATCATGCATGTCTCTGCCGAACTTTTCGGAAAAGCGCCGTTTGGATACTCCTTCTGTTTTTCTCAGTCCCANAAACATTTCTTCTTCCATTTGTTCCATCCATGTGACACGATGAACTTCACGATACGGCAGTCCTGTTTCCTGTACTTTGGCGATATATTGTTTAATCGGACCGATATTAACGCGGCGAACGCCGTCTACATAGCTGTGGGCTCCTGCACCGATGCCGTAATATTCTTCATTGTTCCAATACGTTAAATTATGGCGGCTTTGAAAGCCCGGGCGCGCATAGTTGCTAATTTCATATTGCTGATATCCGTGAAGTTCCATCTGTCGCATCGCTTCCTCATACATTTCTGCTTCTTCCTCTTCGCTCGGTAACGGAAGCGTTCCTTTTCTCCACAGATTGTAAAAAATCGTTTTTGGCTCAATGATGAGAGAATAAGCGGAAATATGCTGAATATCAAGGGAAAAGGCGATTTCCAGGTCCTCCTGAAACTGCTGCAGCGTCTGGTTGGGCAACCCATACATTAAATCAATGCTGATATTATCAAAGCCGGCTTCTTTCGCTAATGAAATCGTACGCATGACATCGCCATAGCGATGTGTCCTTCCTATTGTCTTTAATAAGGAATCATGAAACGTTTGCACCCCGAAACTTAGGCGGTTGACCCCCGCGGCTTTTAACAGCTGCANCTTTTCTTTTGAAAGTTCATTTGGATTCGCTTCAAATGTAAATTCCACTTCGTCTTTGGAAAAACGGAAGTGTTTATAAATGCTTTCGAGCAAAAAATCAAGCTGCTTCATTTCTAAAACAGTCGGAGTCCCGCCGCCGACAAACAAAGTATCAAGCCGCTCGGCCGGAAAGACTTCCACCGTTTTTTTCATTTCCCGCTCCATCGCTTGCAAATATTCATCCACCGGTTGGCCTTGGAAAAACACTTTATTAAAATCGCAATAGTAACAGATTTGCGCACAAAACGGTATGTGGAAATACGCGGATTTCACCAACATAAACATCCTTTCCTATAAATAAACAAGGCTATCCCGAAAAAGGAAGAGACAGCCTTGTACATACAGATTATTTTTTATTATCATCGATTTTTAAGACCGCCATAAACGCTTCTTGCGGAACTTCAACCGAACCGATTTGCTTCATCCGTTTTTTTCCTTCTTTTTGTTTTTCCAATAGTTTGCGCTTCCGTGATACGTCCCCGCCGTAACATTTCGCCAGCACGTTTTTGCGCAGCGCTTTAATGGTCGAACGGGCAATAATTTTATTGCCGATGGCCGCTTGCACCGGCACTTCAAACTGCTGGCGCGGGATTAAGTCTTTTAATTTTTCGACAATCACTTTCCCCCGCTCGTACGCCGCGTCGCGGTGAACAATAAACGATAACGCATCAATTTTTTCGCCGTTTAAAAGAATATCCATTTTCACTAAGTTTGACGGCTTATAGCCAATCAGTTCATAATCAAACGAAGCATATCCTTTTGTGCTCGATTTGAGCGTATCAAAGAAGTCATAGACAATTTCCGAGAGCGGAATATCATAAATTAAGGTGACGCGTTTTTCATCTAAATATTGCATATCGACAAAGTTGCCGCGTTTCGCTTGACACAGCTCCATCACCGGCCCCACATAATCATTCGGCACCATAATGGTCGCTTTGACGTATGGCTCCTCGACATGGTCAATTTTTTGCGGTTCCGGCATATTGGACGGATTATCAACTTCTACTTCCGTTCCGTCTGTTAAGTGCACTTTGTAGACGACGCTAGGCGCTGTTGTGATTAAATCAATATTAAATTCACGTTCAATGCGCTCTTGAACGATTTCCATATGCAATAACCCAAGGAAGCCGCAGCGGAAACCAAACCCGAGCGCTTGCGATGTTTCCGGTTCAAAATAAAGTGCCGCATCATTTAATTGCAGCTTTTCTAACGCTTCGCGCAAATCGTTATAGCGGGCTGTATCGATCGGATACATGCCGCAAAAGACCATTGGGTTTAGCTTGCGGTATCCTGGCAGCGGCTCGGAAGCCGGATTTTCTGCATCGGTGATCGTATCGCCGACGCGCGTGTCGCTTACATTTTTAATGGAAGCCGTTAAATAGCCGACATCGCCGACCGTTAATTCGTCGACTTGTTTTGGCTTTGGCGTAAACACACCGACTTCGACGACCTCAAACTCTTTGCCAGTAGACATCATCTTAATTCGCTGCCCCGGCTTCACCGTTCCATCGACAACGCGAATATAGGCGACAACGCCGCGATAGGAGTCGTACAGCGAATCAAAAATAAGCGCCTTTAACGGTGCGTCCGGGTCGCCGGATGGCGCTGGAATTTTCTCTACAATTTTTTCTAAAATTTCTTCAATGCCAATGCCGACTTTTGCCGAAGCCAGCACCGCATCCGATGCGTCAAGCCCGATTACTTCTTCAATCTCCTGGCGAACGCGTTCCGGTTCGGCGCTTGGCAAATCGATTTTATTAATGACCGGCAAAATTTCTAAATTATTATCGATCGCTAAATAGACGTTGGCCAGCGTCTGTGCCTCAATGCCCTGGGCCGCATCGACGACAAGAATCGCTCCTTCGCAAGCAGCAAGGCTTCGCGACACTTCATACGTAAAATCGACATGGCCAGGCGTATCGATTAAATGGAAAATATATTCTTCCCCATCTTTTGCTTTATACTTTAACTGAACCGCATTTAGTTTAATGGTAATGCCGCGCTCCCGCTCCAAATCCATCGAATCTAGCATTTGCTCTCGCATTTCCCGCTCGGAAAGCGCACCTGTTTTTTCTAAAATGCGGTCCGCGAGCGTCGACTTTCCATGGTCGATATGAGCAATAATGGAAAAATTGCGGATCCGATCGCGCCGTTTTAATCTTTCTTCTCGATTCATCTCTCTCACTCCTACTATTTCCCGAAACTACACTAGCTTTGATTATAGCAACAGAGCAAGCAAGATTCAATGACATAGTTTCGCAAACGCTCTCGTTATAAAGAAAAACATTGGCGAACCGTTTTCCTGCGTTTCGCCAATGTTCTTTTATCTTTCTGATTGTCACTTTCCGAATAGTTTGGTGAAAAACGAAAGCAGCTGTTCCATCAACGTCTCGATTGCGTTGGCAAATTGTTTGCCAAGCTCGGAAAAAAGGTTGAACGCTTTTATTTTTTCGATCTTTTCTTTTTTCTCCTGTAGATCATCTACTTCCACTTTTTTTCCGAATACAGACGCCTCGATTTCTCCGCTTTGGTTTTTGGAAAGATGGAGTACAGACGGCAGCGACGTGTCCTCATATCCTCTCATCTTTTGCATTCCTTCATTTGCCTGCTGCATGCCGAGCAATACGCCAAAAAAGAGGATCAGCACAGCAAAGCAAAATTGAACGATAAATTTGGCCATACCACTCCGCTCCTTTATCGTTTTTCTGCCGGTGCGGGTGCCTGAACTTTTTGCGCCTGCCAATAATACTCGCTAAACGCATCGGCAAGCGCGGATGCAGACCGAAACAGCTCTTCAAAGGTATTATCCACTCCACCGACTTCAATTAAAATCGCATTTTGCGATAAATCTTGATTAAATTTTCCGTTCGTCCCGGCTCCTTTTTTTTCGATCACCCCGCGGCTCAGCCCAGGATATTTCTTTTGCAGCAATTGATGAAGCTGTGTAGCAAGCTGCAAATTTTTTTCATACTTCGCGTTTTCGCCGCCGATAATAAAAGCAACGCGCGCATAATCGACGCCATTAATCGTGACGGTTGTGTATTTTCGCCTGCGCGAATCGCGATGAATATCGATGAAATATTGCAAATCGTGGTTTCTGCCCATTGCTTCGACGACGGTTTTTCTCGACATATCATAAGCTTGATAATATTTCATTCCTTTTTTTTGCAGTTCCGCCTCAATATCCACCTCGCTTACTTCCGCTCCAATACCGCGTTTTTCTAATTCTTCCGCCAATTTTTCTCCCACTTTTGTCACATTTACCGTCCGATGGAACGCTAAATCAGGATCTGTCACTCCTTTTAAGGCAGGTAAGTATGATTCACGTGTATGTGTATGGTAAATATATACAACCCTTCTGCCGCCTGTCGTTTGCGTTGGTGGGGGAACTTGCTTCTCCTCATGTTTTTTATCTGCCTTCTCTAGGTCTTCGAGGGAAGCTTGCCGTTCTGCAAGCATCACCTCAAGCGGCGGGGCAGATTCGTACGGCATGTTGGTGTAGTCCGTTCCTTCTCCGGCAACGATAATTTTGCTGTCATATAAAGCAAATCCCGGAAGCTCGCTGCCGAGCAAGCTGCGCGGGTCGTCCGGATTCACGCTTGTTGCCATGCGAAACAACATGGCCGAATAACTCACCCGCTGCCGCTCCTTTGGCAGCATTTGCGAAAAATAATGGTTTTCAAAACTAAATAAGCGGACAAATGTCTCATTCGGAAAATGATTCGTTACGTAATTCACGGACGAAGAAGAAATTCGGTATTCGGGGTTTAATGATGTAATCGCTCCTACCAGCGTAAATACCATCATGCAGCCCAATACCGCTAAAATCATGATTTTTTTAAGGCTGGCTCCCGGAACGGCAACGATCATGTGCGGAGAACGCCACTTTTTCATGTTTTCACCCTTTCCCAGCTTGTCTACTAATTTAACGTATGGCCAAGCTGGAAAAGATAGAACTTCTTTTTTCTCTATTAATGGGTGTAGGAACCAGTATTATGTTGATCGATTTGCTCATGCAATGCAGCATTAAGCCCGCTTGCTAATAAATTGGCCATATCGCCAATAAACATATCGACTTCTTTTGGCGTCACCATTAAATTATGGCCAAGCGGGGCAAGCACTTCATAAATCAAGCGGCGCTTTTCCTCTTCCTCAAGCGTGCCGATCATGCCAAGAAATGTCGAACGCTGCTCCGGCGACGGCATGTCCTCTTCTGCCAGCTTCTTTTTCTTGCCAAATGTCCATCCCGCTGGAGCAAGAGCGCTAGACGGCCGGTTTCCTTCACGCAGTTCTCTGCCAAAATGCTTCAAAATAAAATCAATCGTATCACTTGTAATCGATACCGCATCGACCACGGTCGGCACCCCAATGGAAATAACAGGAATCCCTAACGTTTCTTTGCTTAATTCCTTTCGTTTATTTCCCACCCCCGAGCCTGGATGAATTCCGGTGTCGGAAATTTGAATCGTTGCATTGACCCGTTCGATTGAACGGGACGCTAAAGCATCAACCACAATGATAAAATCTGGATTTGTTTTTTTGACAACCCCATCGATAATATCGCTTGTTTCAATCCCTGTTGTTCCCATTACCCCCGGAGCAATTGCGCTTACCGGACGAAACCCTTCTTCAACGCTTTCCGGCTCAAGATGAAATAGATGCCTTGTAATCAGCAAATTTTCCACCGTCAACGGCCCTAACGCATCCGGTGTTACGTTCGAATTGCCCAAGCCAACAACAAGGCAGCTCGCTTCTTTGCCAATGTGCAATCGCTGCAAAAATTGGCTTAACTCCTTGGCGAATATTTCTTGCACTTTCTGCTGCAGCTCCGTATTATGTTCGCGAATCCCCTGCGCCTCAATCGTCAAATAATTTCCTGGCTTTTTTCCAATCGATTTTGATCCTTCTTCCGTCACTTGTACATACGACAGCTTAACCCCATCTATTTCGCGGTCGCGAATCATGACACCTTCAATCGGGGAGGCGCTTTCTTTCTTCTGTTGCAGGCGTTCCTCTACGGCGATTTCATGAGCTTCGATCGCTAAATCTGTCCGCACCGAATACATGCTTAAATCCACTGACTGATCCATATCGTTCCTCCTAAAACATATCGTTTTTCTTTTAGTGTCGCCGCTTTTTACACTTCTCATTCGTTTTTTGCACCATCAGTAAAGCATTTTTGCTTGAATGCTCTTGCATAATTAGACCTCGTTTGATAGAATAACACTTGTTCTTACTGTTCTTTAATACGGAAATAATATAAGAACAGAGATGGCAGATGACGGAGGTGAAAGAACGTGGCAAATATTAAATCGGCTATTAAACGTGCAAAAACAAGTGAAAAACGCCGTGCTCACAACGCTTCGATGAAATCGGCAATGCGTACAGCGATCAAAAAATTTGAAGCGTTGGTTGAATTAAAAGATGTAGAAAAAGCCCAAGAAGCATTCATTATTGCTTCCAAAAAGCTAGACAAAGCGGCAAGCAAAGGCCTCATTCATAAAAATACAGCTAGCCGGCAAAAATCCCGTCTAGCGAAAAAGCTAAACAGCATTATCGCATCCTAATAAAAAACGACCTGATGGCAGGTCGTTTTTTATATCGGCAAAAATATGATTATTCGGCTTTAGTGAACATTCCTTCATTCCAGCGCATCAGCAGCAGCTCCATTACCAGCTGCCGGTCCATCGCCCCGCTTTTCATCTCATAGTCCGCCTCGGCAATCTGCCTTACAGCCGCCGCCAGCTCTTGTTCGGAAAACAGCGCCGCTTGTCCCATCGCCAGCTTAACGCGAAACGGATGCACTTTCAAAATAGAAGCGATTTGCTGCTGGCCATATCCTCTCGACATCAGCCATTTTACTTGATATAAAAGGCGGAATTGACTGGCAAGGAGCGCCAAAATTTTCAGCGGCTCCTCGTTATTTTCGAGCAAATCGTAAAACACCTGCAGCGCCTCGGCGATTTGCCGCTTCGTCACTTTTTCCACTAATACGAACACGTTTTGCTCTAATGTGCGGGAAACGAGCATTTCCACCGTCTCTTGCTGGATCGTTCCTCCCGATCCGACAAACAAAGCAAGCTTGTCTAACTCGTTGGCAAGCGTTGTTAAATTCGTTCCCGCNAGCTTTAACAAAGTATCAATGGCATTTTCCTCTATCGTTACATTGTCCTGTTTTACTCTCTCCGCGANCCATGCGCGCAGTTCTTTTTCTGCAAGCGGNGCGGCCACTAAAACCTCGGCATGTTCCTTTATTAATTTCGTTATTTTTTTACGCTCGTCCAATTTTTCATACGGACCCGCGAAAATGACGATCGAAAAAGAAGAAGGNGACAATATGTACGATTCTAATTTTTTNAAGTCATGCTCCACTTCTTTTTCCTTCTCCGCTGTAAAAAAGTAAGGGTTTTTAATGAGAATGACGCGTTTCTCTCCAAAAAACGGAAACGTTTCTGCGTCTTCCAACGCCGTTTGCACCGGAGTCTCTTCGCAATCGTACACCGATGCATTCCATTCCCGTTCCTCTTCGGCTAATGCGGTGCGAAGCAAAAGTTCATATGTTTCCGTTAATAAAAACGATTCGGTGCCATATAATAAATAGAGGGGAGACAGACGACCTTTTTTGATTTTTCCCCAAAAGTCAACCACCATATTTCTCTTCTCCATTTCTGTCAACAATTTTTCTCTGTTGAAAAGATACAATGTTTTTCTTATTTTTACAAGGGAACCGGTTAGCGGGAAAACCGGCTCCCCTTTATATAAACGTTGACAAATAAGTCCTAGGACCTTATTTGTCAACGGGTTATTTTTATATTTTCCCGGGCGCANAAAAGTATTTGTGTCAACTGTTGTTAACAAAGGAAATGGACAAGGGGATATAGATTTTTTTTTCTTTTTCGTCTATACTAAAAATGATTGCACGAGGAGGGGTAAAAGGATGAACGTATTTGAAAAAGACGTACAAAGCAAACGCAATGACGCCGTTGACTCTGCTGTTGGTTTTATCGTTTCATTCGGCTTTTTTGCAACGATGTTCATTATTGCCACATTAATTAAATTTTTCGGATCGTAAAGAGATTGCTTACATAAGCAGTCTCTTTTCTTTTTCGTACTATATGTTATGGCAACATGACAGAAAAGGTTCCGTGGTTTTTNACATAAGTATAGCGCACCGCACCATGCTGATCCGTCCGCAAAATAAGCGTATTTCTTTTCTGCAAACGTTCGATCACGGACGGAGAAGGATGGTGGTAACGGTTATGTTCGCCCACCGAAATGACTGCTATTTTCGGCTGGATTTGGTCCAAAAATAATTCTGTTGTCGAAGTGGCGCTTCCATGGTGCGCGACTTTTAACACGTCCGCTTTTAACCGTGGGAATGCGTTAACCAACTCTTTTTCCCCAGCTTCTTCTATATCCCCCGTAAACAGCCAGGATACGCCGCCAAGTTTTGCATATAATACAATGGAATTATTATTATCCTTGGCATCCGTCGCAGACGGATGGAGAACGTAAAAAGAAGTTCCGCCCGCACTCCATCGGTCTCCTCTTGCCACGTTCAACACGTGAATATGTTTTTGCCGCGCAAGTTGAAGGAGTTTTTCCTGCAGCGGCGAATGGTTTCCATCCCCCTTACTGACTAGCAGCTCCTTGACGGCAAATGTACGTATGATTTCTTCTGCCGCTCCAATATGATCCACGTCTTCGTGTGTAGTAATCAGCTTATCAAGCGATCTTACTCCGTTTGATTTTAAAAAAGGAATAACAACATCTTTGCCCACGTCCCATTTTCTTTTTCGTTGTTGCCACGTTTCCCTTTGCTGCGGCAATGTTCCGCTGGTATCAATTAGATACACCGCTTTGCGATAGGGCAATTCGATATAGATGCAGTCTCCTTGTCCGACATCTAAAAAAACAACCTCGCCATAACGGTCAATATACGGGCTCAACGCATGAAGCGCGATCACGATGACAACCCATCCGATTCCCCAATAACGCCGCTTCTCCATTTGCACAAAGGCAACCAAAATGGCCGCAACATAGCCAATGAGCAGAAAAAAAGAAGGGCGGCCGAGCGTAAGCGATAGCGGATAGGAAGAGGAAAACAAGAGAACAACTTTGTCCGACCAAACAATCACCTTTTGCAGCAACCACATGAAAGGAACGGAAAAAAGCGGATTCATTGCACACACGGCAACGGATATCACAGAAAGCGGCAAAATAATAAAGGAATAAAGAGGCACAAAAATCATATTAAGAATGATGCTCCATAGCGACATTTCAAAAAAATAGTAGACAAGAAGCGGCAGTGCGCTCAATTGGGCAATCAACGCAGGCCAGAATAGGCGCCACAATGTGGAATCGCAGAACATAATCACTCGCGAGGATAAAATAAGGGCAAACGTCACCGTAAACGATAATTGAAATCCGACATCCCATAACATATAAGGATCCGCGATAAGCATAAGGAGAAAAGCGATGCTTAACGTATCCAGGGGCGGCAATGTCATCTTTCGGTAATTGGCTGCTAAAAAGAGCATCGCCGTCAAACAAGCGCGAATCACCGAAGGGGAAGAACCGGTTAACACGACATATACAGGCAGAAGAATCAGAAGCATAATTGTAGCCGTTTCCCTTGTGAACAAACGAATCAATAGAAAAAATACCGCTCCAACCAACAAGGTGACATGCAACCCGGAAATGGCCAACAAATGGATTAAGCCGAGCTTCTGATACCCTTCTAACAGCGCCTCATCCAGCTGTTTCCGCTCTCCATATATCAGCGCCTGCACAATGCCAACCGTTTCCGCCGGAAAATGGTCTTCAATTTGCCGGATTCCTTTTTCACGAAGAGAAAGAAGCTGTTCGTATATGGTAGGAGAAGAAAGATGGCAGTTTTGTGAAAGGATGGATTGTGGGGTTAAAATCCAATGAATGTGGTGAAATCGCAAATAACGGCGGTAATGAAACGCATTGGGGTTGCGCGGCAACGCCGGGCGCTCAAGCGTTCCCTTCACTTTACAGATGGTTCCGGGAGTCAAAAGCGACGAAAGCAATTGTTTTTCCCTTGAAGACTTTATGTAATACACAAGCTGAAGTTTCTCGCCGTTCACATTGACGATAGTCTGCAGCCGATCTCCCTCTATCGTAATAGGGGCAGTCAAACGAAACAAAAATACCGTCATGTTATCCGAGAGATGCGTGTTATTTTGCTGATCCATATAAACGAAATGAAGGTAAAAAAGACAACTCGCAACGACAGAAACAAGAAAGAGGCGCCTTTTGCGGATGAAGAGAAACAAGACATAAAGAATGAGAAACAGCCAAGCAACAGTAGACCGCGCATAGGCAGCCGTTATGGAAAAAATAGCGGCTACAGCTATATAAACAACATTCCCCCTCACGTCTGCGCCCCTTTCTATGCATGATTCCGTCTGTTTATTTTTGTAAAAGTGACAATATTTTTTGATCGAATGGCACCTGTTGTACGTGGACTTCCGCTTGTTCAAACAACTCAAGCGCATATGGATGGTTTTTATAATCTTTCGCATAATATACGGCGCGAATTCCGCTTTGAATGATTGCCTTGCAGCAATGCAAGCACGGAAAATGCGTGACATACATTTCTGCTCCCTCTGTCGGGACGCCAAACTTGGCGCATTGCAAAATCGCATTCATTTCCGCGTGGATGGTACGAACACAATGTCCATCAATAACGTAACATCCCTCATCAATACAATGGGCGCCGCCAGCGATCGAACCGTTGTATCCTCCGGCAATAATCCGCTTATCACGGACGATCGTCGCCCCCACTGCCAGCCGTGTGCATGTGCTGCGCAAGGCTAGCAAATGGCTTTGTGCCATAAAATATTGATCCCATGTAATCCGCTTCATATTTTCTCCCCCGCTTGTCCATTGCAAATCGGTTTTTTCATGTTTATATGACATGTGGGCATATTTTTAGTGTAATCGCACAGCCAGCAACGCGTCAACGCCCGTTATGGCACAACAATATACTCTTTTATCTTTTCGAGCGTCTTTTCGCCAATGCCTGTCACGTTTAATAAGTCTTCCGTCTTTTGAAAAGGGCCATGCTCTTCGCGGTACGCAATAATCGCCTGCGCTTTTGTTTTTCCAATCCCCGGAAGCTGGGATATTTCTTGCTCTGATGCAGTATTAATATAAATTTTATTGGAATCATCCGCCTGGAGCGATGGGACAGCGGAAGGCGCATTCGTTTCTCCTCGCACCGGCACGTAAATCATCATTTCATCATGCACCTTCGCCGCTAAATTTACCTTTGTCTCGTCTGCTTCCCTTGTAAATCCTCCCGCTAAAGCGACGACATCATTCACCCTCGCCGTGTTCCGTATTTCATACACCCCCGGGTGCACAACCGCTCCCTTTATATCAACCATTACTGTCTTTGTTTCCTCTTTTCTTTCCTGCACTGCATCCGGAACATGTTGTTTTACTTCCAATATCGGCTCCTGTTCTTTTTCCGCTATTTCGTTATTTCTAAACAGCATAATGGCGCCGGCGGCTAACAGCACCAAAAGCAAGCCGTACCATCTTTTATCATATTTTTTGATCGTTTCCCACACGGGCATCATCCTTTCCGTTTAGTCATAAAATAGATAAAGCGCTCATACATATCGTTGAAGAGACATATAGGTAATGCCAGGGAGGGGGGAAGCAAAGCATGAAAATTGGCGTTATTGGCACGGGAAATATGGGAAGGATTTTAATTGAGGCATTTCTCGAATCGGGTGCGGTCAAGGAAGATGAGCTGATTATTACGAACCGCACATTGAAAAAAGCGTTAGACATAAAGCAGACTTATTCCGGTGTATGCGTTGTTGCCAGCGCAGAAGAAGTGGTGCAACGGGCAACAATCGTATTTTTATGCGTAAAACCGTTAGATATTCACCCCCTTTTACAACGATTATCTTCCTTTTGGACAAAGAAACATTGTCTCATATCCATCACCAGTCCGATTAGCGTAGAGCAGCTCGAAGCGGTCGTACCTTGCCAGGTTGTTCGTGTCATTCCAAGCATTACAAACCGCGCGTTCGCCGGCAGCACGCTGATCACAGTTGGAAAACGCTGCTCTTTGCAATGCCGAAACTATATTGAAACACTGTTCCGTCACATTTCTACACCTTCTTATATCGACGATGAAATTACGCGGATCGCTTCTGATATCGCGAGCTGTGGCCCCGCCTTTTTTAGCTATTTGTTGCAGCGTTTTATCGATGCGGCCGTTGCAAAAACCGCAATCACAAAAGAGCAGGCAACAGCATTGACAACGGACATGATCATCGGACTAGGGGAGCTACTGAAGCATAATCTTTACACACTTCCGACACTACAGGAAAAAGTTTGCGTCAAAGGAGGCATTACTGGAGAAGGAATCGCAGTACTGGAAAAAGAAATGAAAGGGGTATTTGAAGAAATATTCGATAAAACACATGAAAAATTTAAAGACGACATCGAAAAAGTAAAAAAGCAATTCGGTTGTTAAATTCGACAAGAAAAGAAAAAATCCTGCCTAAACTTCAAAAAGTGTTGGATGAAAATGAAAACTGCACTCATCGATCATAAGCTTTTCGGCCAAAGCCCGATAAAGACATGGACTGCTCTGGGCTTTGGCCGAAAAGCTAAAATAGCAGGCGCGGCACGTTCTCTTTTGCAGAAACGGCCGTCATTTTATTTTTGTGCAACAAAGAAAATGCGTTCAGACGTTTCCGTTGGTGCTTCATCAGTAAAGTCCGCAGTTATTTCCAGCACCGTAAATCCCGCTTCCATTAACCATTGTTGATACTGAGTCACTTCGTAAGTGCGCTGCTGATGGAACTCATCGTACCGCTCATATTTTCCATCGCCGCCGCGGACAAAAAATGTCAGCTCATGCTCAACGCTATGCGGAAAGGAAAGNGGGTAGCACGACCAAATATAACTGATTTCTTCATCATTGCTGGTAAACAAGGCATCNCGAAAAACGCAATCCATTTTATACGGTGAATGAACGTCAAATAACAGCAAGCCGTCTTNGCGCAGCAGTTTATAAATACANGAAAATGTTTGCTGCACTTCTCTTTCTTCTAATAAATAGTTAAGGGAATCGCAAAATATCGTCGCACAGTCAAAGTCGGAAAATCCCTGGAGNTCCGTCATGTTTTGCTGAAAAAATTCAACNGTTACCTGCTGCGCTTCCGCTTTGGCTTGTGCAACCGCGAGCATATTTTCCGATAAATCGACACCGGTAACGGCAAATCCTGCTTTTGCCAACCGAATCGCCAACTCTCCGGTGCCGCACCCAATATCGAGAATGCGGGCTGCACCGCGACGCCCATATTGCTGCAGTTTATGTTGCACAAATGATTGCCACGCATCGTACGGCGCTTCTTCCATTAACGTATCGTACCAATAAGCAGATGACTCATATGTCATTGCTGCAACACGCTCGCCACATCTTCAAGCGGCGCATCTCCCCATAAACGCTCTAAATTATAATAACTGCGTTCTTCCTTATCAAAAACATGGACAACAATATCGCCTAAGTCGACCAACACCCATTTCGCCTCATGAAAACCTTCGATTCGTTTCACCGGGATATGGTGTTCTTCCGCTTTTTCTTTTATTTCCCGCGCAATCGCCTGTACTTGTTTTTCCGAATTGCCATGACAAATAACAAAATAATCGGCGACAAGGGAAATTCCTTTCATATTAAGGACAACGATGTTTTCTGCTTTTTTATCGTCAGCCGCGCGAACCACTAAGCTCAATAGTTCCTGTTCCGTCATTTTTCCCATTCCCCCTTTATTTCCATTATTAAAGAATTATAGGTGTGAATCGTATCCGGGTAAATAAGCTGATTTTTCTTCAATAAAAATTGAATGGTGTTTTGCACTGCTCTGATTAGCGCTTTATTCAAATCTTGTTTGGCAAGGTCGCGGACTTCCTCCACCCCTGGGAATATACGCCCAGGTTCAATATAATCAGCCAGGTAAACGACCTTTTCCAATACCGTCATATTGGCGCGGCCGGATGTATGATAACGAATCGCATTTAATATTTCTTCATCGCTAATGCCGACTTCCGTTTTCACCAAATAGGCGCCGACTGGCGCATGCCATAGTTCGGTGTTATAGGAGAGCAAATCTTTTGGCATATTTTGCTCCAAAATAATTTGTTTCATTTCTTCTTTTGGCCGAAACTTGGCATAATCATGAAAAATCGCTGCCAACTCTGCTTTTTTTACATCAGCTCCATATCGCTTCGCCAGCTCGATCGCTGTTTCCATGACGCCAATCGTATGCTGGTAGCGGTGTTCAGTCAATTGCTTTTTAACGATAGTTAACGCTTCTTGTCGCTCCATATAACTTCTTCTCCTCAATGTAAAGTCTTACGCATTCCGGTACTAAGTAGCGAATGGTTTGTCCGTTTCTTACCCGCTCGCGAATAAAAGAAGAAGAAACAGAAAACTGCGGTGCTTCCACTTCGATAATCGGATAGGTTGTTTCCATGGAAAAGCCAGGGCGTTTGACGCCGACAAATGTCACTAACTTGATTAGTTCATTGATGTTATACCAGTTCGGCAAATATTCAACCATATCCGCACCAATAATAAAATAAAATTCATCATTCGGATGCATAGAAAGAAGTTGACGCACCGTATCATACGTATAGGAAGGTCCTTCTCTTTCCAGCTCGATCGTTTCGATATGAAAGTGCGGATGACCGGCAATCGCTAATTCAAGCATGCGCAAACGATCTTCACTTCTTGTCACTTGTTCATGTTGTTTGTGAGGTGGGATCCGGTTTGGCATAAACCAAATTTCCGACAACTGAAGGGCGTGCAGTACTTCGTTCGCCATTAATAAATGCCCGCAGTGAGGCGGATCAAACGTCCCTCCAAAAATACCAATTTTTCTCATCGTTCTTCCCTCCGCCGTCTCTATATGCGGCTTTGCTGTTTAGCGCGGTAACACAATTTGCTTGTTTTCTTTTGATTCTTTATACAATACAATTGTATTCCCAATTACTTGTACAAGTTCCGCTCCCGCCCCTTGTGCAAGCTGATCGGCGACAACATGGCGATCTTCTTCGCAGTTTTGCAGCACGCTTACTTTAATCAGCTCGCGCGCTTCCAGCGCATCGACAATTTGTTTAATCATATTTTCGTTTACTCCGCCTTTTCCAACTTGGAATATCGGTTTCAAATGATGAGCTTTCGCCCGCAAAAACCGCTTTTGTTTTCCTGTTAACATTAGGTTACCTCCTAAGCTGTTCCATCACAATTTTTTTCATCCGCTCTACATCCGGAAATATTCCTGTCCACTTTTCAAACGCCAGCGCTCCTTGATAAATAAACATACCGACGCCGTTTTGCACAATGGCATTNCGCTCCCGTGCTTCCTTTAACCATTTTGTTTCTAGCGGATTATAAATAATGTCNGAAACAATCGTTCCTTCTTTCAGGTTGGCAAGCGATAGCGGNATTTCTTCCATGTTTGGATACATGCCGACCGACGTTGTATTAATCACAATATCATATTCCCCTAAACGTTGTTCCGCTTCATTTAGAGAATAAGCGGCTGATGAAACTGCAGCATCGCCTTCCTCAATAAGCTGTTTTGCTTTGGGTACCGTGCGGTTGCAAATATCGATCTGTTTTGCCCCGCGATCGATAAGCGAAAAATAAATTCCTCTTGCCGCTCCACCGGCGCCGATGAGCAAGATGCGCTTGTCCTTGATTTCGACGTTTGTTTCTTCTTCGAGCGCCCGGACNTATCCAGGGCCATCTGTATTATAACCGATTAAGCGTCCATTTTCATTGACGATCGTGTTCACAGCACCGATGCGGCGCGCCTCTGCATCGATATCATCGAGCAACGGCATGACAGCTGTTTTGTGAGGGATCGTTACATTTAACCCGGCAATCCCGAGAGCCCTCACCCCGGCGACAGCATCCTTCAAGTATTCCGGTTCTACATGAAAGGCATGATAGTGGGCGGCGATGTTCATATGACGAAACGCATCGTTATGCATAAGCGGCGACAAAGAATGATGAACCGGACAGCCAAACAGCGCGTATAGTTTTTCCATTTTCTCCCCTCCCGTTTATGATGCTTACACAGGCCACTAAATCAATGATTTTCTGATGAAAATGTCGACTCCTTTTGGGGCATAGGCAATCACTTGCGCTCCTGGATCATGGCAAGTTACCCAGCCAAGCCCGGAAAATACGATATCGGTTTTTCGTTCTTTGATGGTAAATGCATGCGCCTCTAGTGGCGGAAATTCCGCGGCATAATGTTTGTTTGGCGGCGAAAGAAGCTCGCCTAATTGACTGGCATATAATGCATCTGCTTTTTCTAACTTTGTCCGATGAATCAGTAATTCATTGGAAAAGTAACAGACGAAAGGCCGACGTCCTCCTTTGGTGTAGTCAAGCCGGGCAAGGCCGCCGAAAAATAACGTTTGCTGTTCATTTAACTGATATACCCGAGGATGGATTTCCCGCTTTGGCGTAATGGTTTTTAAATCTTTTTTATCCACAAAGTGCGCCATCTGGTGATGGTTAATAATTCCCGGCGTATCGTAAAGCGTAGCTCCATCCTCTAATGGAATTTCGATCATATCTAACGTTGTTCCCGGAAAATAAGAAGTAGTAATGACATTGCCTTTGCCTGTGACTTCTTGAATAATCCGGTTAATAAACGTCGATTTCCCGACATTCGTGCAGCCAACGACATACACATCTTTGCCGAACCGGTATTTNTCGATGGCTTCCATCACTTTCGCCATTCCGATTCCTTTCACCGCGCTCACTAAACAAATATCAACCGGTCTTAAACCGAGGTCGTTTGCCGACTGCTTCATCCAGTGAATCAGCTTCGGGTATTTCACGGATTTCGGAAGTAAATCTACTTTATTACCAACAAGCAAGATCGGATTATTGACTGCAAATCGATGCAAACCTGGAAGCCAGCTTCCATTAAAGTCAAAAATATCGACGATTTTAACGATTAGTGCGTCCGATTGTCCGATACGGTGCAAAATTTTTAAAAAATCATCATCAGTCAGAGAAACATCTTGTACTTCATTATAATGTTTCAAACGAAAACAACGCTGACAAATGACTTCTTCTTTCTCTAGCGCACTCTCCGGGGCNTATCCAGGCTTTGTTTGATCCTCCGATTGGATGACTGCTCCGCAACCAATGCAACGAATTTGTTGTTCCACCATCATTCCTCCCAGTAAACCATCCCTTTTTTACGCATNATATTTAAAATTTTCCGTTCTATCTTGCGATTAAATCGGGTCCACAGTCCGTCTGTCTGCGCGACAGGAACGACCAAAATNGTATTTAACCCCAAACGATTGCCGCCAAATACATCTGTCAGCAATTGATCGCCAATCACAACCACTTCCTCTTTGCGCAATTGCATCGTCGCTAATGCCTTTTGAAAGGCACGCGTCAGCGGCTTTCGGGCTTCAAAAATAAAGGGAATTCCAAGCGGTTCCGCAAAAGATTGCACCCGCCTTTTGTTATTATTCGATACAATCATCACCTTAATGCCTTCCTGCTTCATCTTTTCAAACCACTCTGTTAGCTCTGGAGTAGCGCACGGCCGATCCCATTCGACAAGCGTATTATCCAAATCGGTAATGATCCCTTTAATCCCTTTCTCTTTTAACTCGCTAGGGGTGATATCCAATACGCGTTTGACAAACTGATTTGGCAAAAAATAATGAAACACACCAATCACCTTACCTTTTGGCCTTTTCTTTGCCTTTCCTCATCATACATAATTTTTGTGNACCTTTCAAAACAAACTTTGACAAATATATACACAGAAAAAANTTTTTTCGACAAAATCCCTTATCCACAAAAATGTGGATAAGTTTTACCCACATCATTCACAAGCTAATTATCATGCTTTTACAATCTTATAAACATGTTTTCCACATGTTATCCACGAGTCGTTGTGGATAACAGAACGGTTGTTCTATTCCGGAAATCATGATACAGTTAAAGTAACTTACCATTATATGTATCAATTACAAATTATATTCCATTGCTGAAGGNGGTTTCAGCATGAAGCATCTATCCGATGAGCTGTTGATCGAATCGTATTATAANGCAAAAGAGCTGAATTTAAATCCTGAATTTATTGCGCTCATCGAAAAAGAAATCCAGCGCCGTTCGTTAAGTCATAAAATTAAACTGTCATCCTGATTCGCCTCAGGGCTTTTTTTTTATTTTAAGTACCCAAGCCGTTCCCCAACTTTAATTCCCATGGGCACAACGATCCGTTCATCAAGCTCAATGCTATCTTTTTCAAATAATAAAACAACAGTAGAGCCAAAAGAAAAGTAGGCAATTTCCTGTCCTTTCGTCAATTCTTTGCTTGCATGAGTAAGCTCAATACTGTTGACAAACATCGCACCTATTTTTACAATCGCAACTTGTTTTCCGTTTGCATCGACTTCCGTGATCATGCGATAGTTTTTCGACAGCGGCTGTTTCCCGTACTTCAAGCCAAGACGATTGACAGGATATGATTTTTTTCCAAGCGCCCATTGCCTCTGCACCACTCCAGATATTGGACTGTGAATGCGATGATAATGGCTTGGGCTTAAATATAAAATAATAAATAATCCGTTCAAATATTTTTNGGCGGCCTCGCTGCTGCCAAGCATCTCCGCAATCGAATACGTTTTGTTTTTCACAACGATTTCACTATTTTCATGAATGATGCCAATATCTTCAATAATGGCATCGACCGGACTAATCACACTGTTTTCGGCTTCGTCAATCGGCCTTGTCCCNGCTTTTAGCCTGCGAATAAACAATTGCTGCAACGTTTTATAATGTTTTAAGTTTTTTTCCATCTCTTCTTGATTAATATGATAAATTTTTGCATATGATGGAATAAGTACTGCACTTAAACGGGATTTCGTAAAAATGGCAATGATTTTTGACGAAAGCCAATGATTTGTCAATTCAATCAGCAGGCGATACAACCATTTCAGCAAACATATTCCCTCCAATTTGTGGCGATAGTGTTTTTTGCTACCTTTCATATTACAAGTAAAATGAGTATAATGGTAGTAGATTTTTTGCCGGCCGTGTTTTATGGCGAAAAAGGAGTGAGGAGAAATGTTTTTATCCGATTATTTAGATTACACATTAAAAAAATTAAAAGCAAACATGGCAAACATCTTAACCATGACTAATTTATCGCTTGGCGGCTTCTCCGTCCTAACGACGTTAAAAGGNCAGCTTCATGTCAGCCTGCTCCTTATCTTTTTAGCGGCCTTGGTCGATCGCTTTGATGGAGCTGTTGCGCGGAAACTAAACATTGAATCGGACCTCGGCAAACAATTGGATTCAATGAGTGANATCATATCCTTTGGAGTGGCCCCTGCATTGCTAATGTATCAGNGTTTGCTGTACGAATTTGGTGCACCAGGTGCATTTTTCACTATTTTATATATCGGCTGCGGCGCCTTTCGGCTTGCGAGGTTCAATATTACAGAAAATAACGGCTATTTTTCCGGGCTTCCCATTACGGCAGCAGGAGTGCTGCTGACGTTAAGCTACTTAACGATTCATTATTTTCCCCCGCAGTTTTTTATTTTCCTAATGATCACCCTATCGTTTTTAATGGTCGGAACATTTAAGCTGAAAAAAATATAAAACTAAGCAAGGCTGTCCTTTCCAACAGCGAAATCAAACGGATTGGGCAGCCCTTTTGTTTCCTTANCACACNATTTTCCCTTTTCAATCTTTGTTATTAATTATATGATAAATGTGGATTTATTATAAAGCACAAAAATGGAATATTGTGTTTTTCATGTAACGGGGGGATTTCATTGGATAAAACATCGATTATTGGAATTCTTCTTGGCATCATTGCTGTTGCCTTAGGAATGTTCTTTAAAGGGGTCAATCTAAGTGTATTAATTAACCCGGCAGCAATTTTCATTATTATCGTCGGAACAATCGCTTCTGTTACCATCGCGTTTCCGGCCCGCGAAATAAAAAAAATACCGAAGTTGTTAGCCGTCATTTTTAAAGAACAAAATATTCCAACGGTGGAAGAANTGATTCCGTTGTTTGTCGACTGGGCGAACATAGCCCGGCGTGAAGGGCTGCTCGCCTTAGAANCNAAATTAGATGAGATTGNCGATCCATTTTTNCGAAACGGTTTAAGCATGGTGATTGACGGNCAAACGCAAGATTTTATTCGCGATGTCATGACCGAAGAAATTGAAGCGATGGAAGAGCGACACGAGGCAAATGCATCTATTTTTTCACAAGCAGGTACATATGCGCCGACACTTGGAGTGCTTGGTGCAGTCATCGGACTCATTGCGGCACTGGGGAATATAGAGCATATCAGCGAAATTGGCAAGGCGATTAGCGCGGCATTCGTCGCCACCTTGCTTGGAATTTTCACTGGNTATGTGCTATGGCATCCATTTGCCAATAAATTAAGAAGAAAATCAAGGGAAGAAGCAAAAATACGGCAAATCATGATAGAGGGAGTCCTTTCTATTTTGGAAGGACAAGCGCCNCGAACGATTGAACAAAAGCTTGCTTCCTATCTTTCNGAAGGCGAACGTCGGAAACTGATGGAACAGGGAGAAAAAGGAAATGAGTAAGAAAAAGAAAGTGAAGCAGGCAGGGAATATGAACGAATCCTGGCTGATTCCGTACGCTGACTTATTAACGCTATTGCTTTCCCTTTTTATCGTTTTGTTTGCGAGCAGCCAAATCGACCAAAAAAAATTCCAGGAAATTTCCCGCTCATTTAGCGCCTCGTTTACTGGCGGGACGGGTGTCCTTGATTTCGAAAGCCCGGTTGAGCCAAAACAGCTTCCTTCGTCGTCAAAGCAAGACCATAAACATAAAAGCGCACTCGATAAACAAGATAAAGAAGAATTACAGAATGTAAAAGAAAAAATTGATGAGTACATCGTGCAAAATCATTTAAACGGGAAATTGCAGACCTCTTTAACGGAAGAAGGATTGGCGATCACCATATTAAACGATATTTTATTTGATTCGGGAAGTGCAGAAGTACGGGTAAAAGACCGGAGGCTCGCTAAAGAAATTTCCCAGCTGCTCGTCATGAATCCGCCGCGCAATATTATTATTAGCGGNCATACGGATAACGTGCCGATTCATAATGCTCAGTTCGCTTCCAACTGGGANCTAAGCGTGATGCGGGCNGTAAATTTTATGAAACTGTTATTGGAAAACCCGAAGCTCGATCCGCGCTCGTTTAGCGCAAAAGGATACGGGGAATTTAAGCCGGTTGCATCAAATGATACTCCTGAGGGGAGGATGAAAAATCGGCGCGTCGAAATTTTAATTTTGCCGCACACGAAAACATCACCCCATTCCCTTCACTGAAAACTATCGTTTGCACACCGAAGCAAAAACAGGCTGGCAAATATGTGCCAGCCTGTTTTTGCTTAAAGCTTAAAAGAAAATTTGATCACTCCAGCNTTTACCATTGTTTCTACTAAAATCACCAATGCCGGTCCAATAAACAATCCGATGAAACCCAGCANCTGAAACCCTAAATAAACGCTGATTAATGCAGCCAAAGGAGAAATGCCTAAGTTCGTTGANAACACTTTTGGCTCAATAATTCGGCGCANTACGGTAATAATGACAAACAATACAATAAGACCGATGCCAAGCCCGCTATGGCCATTGGCAATGCTGATGACTCCCCAAGGCACCAGCACAGAACCGGTTCCTAAAATAGGCAAAATATCTACAATCACAATAATTAATGCCATAACAACAGCATAATCCACTTTTAACAGNAATAAGCCGNCCAAGGCAATAAAAAAGGTGATCAAACTGAGCAAAAACTGCGCTTTAATAAAGCCAATGCCGGCTTTGCTTAACTGCGCCACCACCATCGCCAGCCGCTGATACGTGCGCTCGGACAAGTATTTTCTCGTTCCCCTTTTTAGTTTCGGCAAATCTAAACTAATNAGAAACAACGCTACTAAATATACTAAGAAATGAATAAGAAAACCGGGAATAAGCGTGATATAATGAACAATCGACTGCGTTAAATTAGTGGCAAACTCTAAGAGCAAATGTTGAATTGTTTTTACACTGTTTTCCAATGAATGAATAATTTCTTTCGGAATCGAACTCGAGTACGACTCCCACATCTGAATTAAGTCATCTAAAACTTTCGTCGTCTCACTCAAAAAGTGCGGCAGTTTTTGCGAAAAAGTCATCATTTGCTGTACAAGGATG
>JGI1652J44930_10000159_pt1 | contig 26434 bp, 26 predicted proteins | sample NewIslsDNAsample_FD_44930 | JGI IMG/M metagenome (IMG submission 44930)
AAAAAACGATGAAATTCCAATTATACTGCAATCCGTAATCATCTTCTGTAGAAGATGATTTTTTATTTTGAGATTGAGGAAAAGGATAAGAGACGAAAATAACTCCACGCGAGGTGAGCATTTTGTCCATTGCTGAAAAAGGAGAAACGGTCCTCATAACAGGGGCTACAGCAGGAATAGGTTATGAGATGTCTAGACTTTTCGCGATGAACNGGTATAATTTGGTGATTATTGCCAGAAACCAATCTCAATTACAAAAATTAAAGCAGCATTGGGAAGATGAATTCGGCGTGACCATTTATGCCATCCAAAAAGACCTCTCTCATCCGTCAGCAGTAGAAGAAATTATGGATTATCTAGAAGAACATAACATTGAAATAGATATTTTAATCAATAACGCTGGTTTTGGTCTTTTTGGTCCTTTTACGGAAACACCAATTGAACAAGAACTAAAAATGATTCAAGTCAATATTGTTGCTCTCACTCAACTGACAAAATGCTTGCTCCCCAATATGATCCGCAAGAAAAGGGGAAAAATTTTAAACGTGGCTTCCATTGCCGCCTTTCAATCCGGACCCTTAATGGCTGTTTACTACGCGACAAAAGCCTATGTATTGTCCTTTAGTGAGGCGCTCACCAATGAACTTGCGGATCATGGAGTGCTTGTCAGTGTTCTCTGCCCAGGTCCCACAAATACTCAATTTGAGAAACGAGCAAATCTGAAACAATCAAAATTATCGAAACGCAATTTGATGTATCCGGAAGAAGTTGCGAAAATCGCTTTTNGTCAATTCATGAAGGGAAAAACCTTAATCGTTCCAGGCGCCACCAACTGGATTCTGGTTCGTTCTTCAAGACTATTACCACGGAAAATGGTGACTGGGATTGTACGGAGAATCCAAAACGAGAGAGGGAAAATAGACTCTTAACTTTTCTTTTGGCTTGGTTTCTTATCATCCAATTTATTGATAACAACTAACATTGGGGCATGTGTTCGATTCAATCGCTGATGCAAGACAACAGAATAGCGATCTGCCGAAAGCTGCCGAGACCATGCAAGCACTTTTTCTGCTTCTTCTTCGCCGCCCTCATGTCCCGTGTAAAGCATAATGGTCACCAACCCCCGCGGTTTTAACCATGCCAACGCTTGCTGACATGCGGAGATTGTACTAACCGGTTTTGTAATGATTGATTGATCTCCATGCGGCAAATAACCCAAATTAAACATGACTGCATCAATGTTTCCCTTTAGAGATTTGGGTAGTACCATCGACCAGGGCTGCTGATGTGGATATAAAAACAACTGCACTTGTTTGGCTTGTCCCTCATTTTCTAATCGTTCTTTTGTCACTTGAATCGCTTGTTCTTGAATATCAAATCCATATACCAAGCCCACCTCGCCAACTGTCTTTGCCAAAAACAAAGTATCATTGCCATTGCCGACAGTAGCGTCAATCGCAACTCCTCCCCTGGACAGGATCTTTCGCACATAAAAATGAGCGAGTTGCAAAAAATTGATCAAAGCTAACCATCACCTCGTTTCAGCTTTGAACAGACGAAAAGGATACAGCTACTATAAACGCATCTCCTGCTCACGTATAGCATGAAAGATCATCATTCTGGGCAAAACATAGAATAAAGAAATTTGCCAAAGGAGATGTTTCTTTCATGAACAATAGCACACAATCATCCAATCTTCAAAAACTCATCGATGGACTTAACGTTGATCTAGCCCACGAATATGCTGCAATGATCCAATACATCTATAACGCTTCTGCCGTAACGGGTTTAAGTAGACAGGTACTGAAGCCCTATTTCCAAAAAGAAGCAAAAGATGAAATGAATCATGCCAACTACCTAAGCGAGAAAATTATCAACCTCGGTGGAACACCCGATGTCCAACCCGCACCTGTTAAACAATTGAAAGATGTTCGTGAAATTATCCAACATGCCTTAAACCAAGAAATTGCAACCATTGAACGTTATAAAAGCCGTCTGAAAGAAGCAGATGAAATCGGCGACATTGCTTTGAAAAATCAATTAGAAGAAATGATTGCGGAAGAAACTCAACACAAAGAAGAATTGGAGCATCTCCTCCATGATTCGCGTTTTTAGTTGCATAATGGAAAACGACCTCTGATTTCCCAGAGGTCGTTTTTTCGATTTATGGCAATCTATCATTGATGNGAAATTCGCTTTTTTTCAATGATGCTACAAGCTACTCTCTTTCTGCTCTTCCAACCTTTTCAAACGAGCAGTTAACACTCTCAAACGATTTTTCAATTCTTCTCCCCACTTTGGATCTTCNAACTGTTTGGAAGCACTCAATAGATCCAAAGCATGATCAATTTGCTCACGCAATACAGGCTCTAGATCTCCTTCTTGAAAGCTAACGACGTATTCTTTCCATTCCTCAATCAATTCAGGGGCAATTTGATCACGGAGGGTTGTTTCCTTCACACCATCCTCTGTCGCATATTGAACAACAAGATCAAACTCTTCTTTTACAGCTGTGTGCACCTGAATCTCATGACACACTGGGCAGTATAACAGAGGAACGTTATGAACAAAAACAGCTTGTTTACGCAATGACCCAATTGCACCTATCATTGCAGCACCACAACAATACATCGCAATCCCCTCCTCTTCCCCTACCAGTTACAGGAGTTTGTTACTACATGTATACCCACTTTCAGCCAAAAAAAAACCTAAAAAATGAGTTATGCATAGTGAGAGTTCCTCACTATGCGTCCCATCAATCTTCAATCGACTCTTCATATTGTTCTGCTGTTAAGAGTTTATCTAAATCAGATTTATCCGCAATTTCCACTTCAATCATCCAACCGTCCTCATAAGGGGAATCGTTAATATCTTCAGGCGAGTCAGAGAGTGCTTCATTGACGGCGATCACTTTGCCATTGATCGGTGCATAGAGCTCTGATACGGTTTTTACCGATTCAACACTGCCGAATGGTTCATTAGCAGTAATCTCAGCCCCCACTTCAGGTAACTCAACAAAAACAATATCCCCTAATTCGGACTGAGCAAAATCTGTAATGCCAATTAAAGCAGTGTCCCCTTTCACTTTTACCCATTCATGCTCTTTTGAATANAACAGATCATCGGGTAGATTCATTCTTTCAAATTTCCTCCTTCTTTTTCGATCAACATTGTGAACGCTATTCTGCTAACACTCTTTCTAAAGGTTTCTTCAGCATACTTAATGCTTTTTCTCCAGCCGAACGATGACGCAATTGCCCTTTACGATCAAACAGATAGAAGGCGGGGACAAATTCATTTTCAAAACGGTCAACTACTGCATGCATATTGTCGATTCCTTGTGGATGTTTTAATTCATATTTTTCAATGGTCTCTTTTACAGGTGGAATTTCGGTATCTTTCTCTGAACGAGGCATATGAATGCCTACAACTTGCAATTCAGGATGATCATCTCGAATTTTATTTACTTCTGGCAAGCTCTCTTTACACATACCACAGCTGATTGACCAAAAATGTACTAGAACGGGCTTTCCTAACAACTCATCTTTTTTCGCTTCACCATTGACCCATTCCGTGATACCATCCAATGCTGGCAACTCAGTTCTTAATCGAAGCGCCATTTCGACTCCCCCTAACATATTTGTTATCGCAAAAAAACAAAAAAGGAACGCAAAGTGATCAGCACATTTTGGTAGACGAAATGATAGCTCTTTCCTCACATGCTGATTTCTTTCCTGAAGTTTGGCTAATTCGATGTTTGAATATTCAAGTCACATCCACTACTGGATCAAGATTCCTATTTTCTCCATCCAACAATGCTTCGCGTCTTGGTTCGAATGGTTAGAGTTCGGAAAGATGATATTCGTCTATGCTGTACTGATCACTTTTTGAAAAGATGGGTATTAAAGCGTTTTTTGACCAGGTTTCCAGTCCGAAGGGCAAAGACCACCTGTTTGAAGTGCTTGCAATACGCGCAAGGTTTCATCAACACTGCGACCCACATTGTTATCTGTCACAACTTGATAACGCACAATTCCTTCAGGATCAATAATGAACAATCCGCGCAATGCAACGCCTTCATCTTCAATCAACACACCATAATCACGGCTGACTTGATGGGTCGTATCTGCACCCAACGGGAAATTAATTTGGCCTAAGCCATTTTCATCACGAGGTGTTTGAATCCAAGCGCGATGGGAATATTTACTATCCGTTGATACACCGAGGATATCCGCATTAAGATCAACGAATTCTTGATAACGGTCACTTAAAGCTGTAATCTCAGTTGGGCAAACAAAAGTGAAATCCAACGGATAGAAAAATAGGATTAACCATTTTCCTTCGTAATCGGAAAGCCTTACTTTTTCATCAAGGGTTTCTAGATTTTTTGTGCTTTCCAATTCAAAATAAGGTGCAGGTTTTCCTACCAAGCGTTGTGGTTGACTGGTTACAGTTGTGGACATATGTATGACCTCCTATTTTTAATCATTATTTGTTATTCTGCCCTGCATTTACTGAACTAAACGCAAGTTTGAAGAATCAACTTAAAAATACCATGCTCATAAATTAAAGTCAATACTAATTTATATTAAATATAATCTGAAAAGGATTATCATTCCCATGACCTTTTGAATTTAGCCTAGAATCTGCTAAAATTCTTATAGTCGAAATAAAACAACACGAAGAAAGGATGAGAACATTGAAATGGAACAAACTTCCCATTATTACATTGATCAGTACTCTTATCCTATTTACAATTAGTGGCTGTGGCTTTATTTCTACAGATGATACCAGCAATGGAGGAGAGCAGGAAAACCTGATTCAAGACCCCAATCAAAGTCAAACAGACCAACAGCAAAATCAAGTAACACCAGTACAGCCCAATAAAGTTGTTGCTGAAATTCCATTTGACCCTGTTGGCTATATTCCATCTGATTTTAAACCACGAGCTAAAGGCGGTATTTATGTCTACACAAAAGAAACACATTCAGGAGCTATCTCCGAAGACTTTGAAAGTTATTGGGACGAAAAAGATTTACTATATGTTCAACTAAGCGATCAATATAAAGGGTATGAAATTGAACCGATGGCGCTAGAAAAAAAGGATGCCAAAACCGTTCGCTTGGTGTTAAAAGTAAAACCGACTGATGATGTAGGAAAATCAGATGAAGAACCTGCAAGAAAATTTATAAGAGTACCAAGGGGTTCATTGAATGGATATTCTTTTGAAGTAGTAGATGAAATGGGGAAACCACTCAATCTGCAATAATAGTTGATACCGCTAATTTTAGCGGTTTTTTTTATAACATTTGAGAAAAATCGTACCGAAATATATCATATTCATAGTCAGAATGATATAATAAAGTTAGATGAAAAATCAGCTTTGATGTGGACATCGAGATCTGAAAGGAGGCGCTTACTCTTTTTGGGTAGGCAGAAACAAACTATGAGAAAAAACTACCAAATCATCGATTCTTACGATAGTCCAAATACCAAGATCGAGATTCTGCAATTAAATCAGTCCGAAAATTCTGTCTCCTCCTCACATGGTCAATTAAAGCAAGTTCGAATCAAGCTCAACCGTGGAATGATTAAAACCCGACCAGGAACCCTTCATATGTTACAAGGTTCCATCGGGAAAAAAGATAACGGAATATTCAGGAAAATAATATCNCGTTCATTAAACGCTACCTTTTATGGGACCGGCGAGATTTATCTTGAACCGAGTTCCTGTCATTATGTGTTACATAAGTTAGATGAAGAAGAAATTCTGATTGAAGAAGAAATGTTTGTTTGTTGTGAACATACGATCAACGTAAACCCAGCCAAAATTACTGCCTCTTCCTCGCACCTCACCAAACTAAAAGGATCCGGAATCTGTGTACTGCAGTCACCCGTCCCTGAAAGCCAAATTATAAAATTTGAACTCTTTGATGAACAATTTAAAATTAACCATAACTGTGTAATTTTACGAAGCAGTTCCCTTCAACATGCACAAACAGCTTCCTTCAAAACATTTTTGCAGTCATTCTCTTTTTTTCATGATAATCAATGTTTACAAACATTTCAAGGAACAGGAAAACTTTGGATTGTTCCAGTGCGGTTGTTAAACTGATTTTCTACATAAATAAAAGAGCTGGTTTGTTGCCAGCTCTTATTTTAAAACTTTGGCCACAACTTCTTGCCTGTTTCATCATAAATTCTGAATTTTGACGTCGTGGGCATATCCAAAATACCGACTTCAAAGAATCCATAAGCAGGCTTGGTATTGTCTCCACCAGGTACTAACCGTACAGTGATATCGTAAACACTTCCAATTCGTTTAATCTTTTGCACTTTAATTTTATGTCCCCGATAAAGTGGGTCATCCAACTGAATCAACCAACCATTATGTGTATCATAACGGAAAGAATTTTCAACTTCAGGTGGATGTTGAGATTTGGTGAAGTAGAAAATACCCTCATGTGATTGCAAAGGAGGTTCGCCGCCAACTAAATTAATATTTAAAAAGTTCACTTCATTACTATCGACTGGTGCATTAATCTCAGGACTCTGATTATTGTTATTCGGTGGATTCTGATTCGGTGGAGTTTGATTGACATTATTTGGATCTTGTTTGTCCGTAATGTCAATATTCACATTTTTCCGATCGGTACAACCCACAACGAGAAGAGAAATCATGGCGACAAACAAAAAAACAGTGACAAATCTTCTTAGTGCATTTCCTTGTAACATAAAAATTTACCTCCATCTTCACACTTACTATTATAAAATATACCTTTCCAACAGATTTAGCAAGAGGAATATTCAAATTATAAATAACAAATTTTTCTTCTTCATAAAAACCAAGTTTTTATAATTTTGGACAAAAATAAAACCCTCCTGTTTGGAGAGTCGTTTATCTCAGCCAAGTTTGCTTGAAAACTTCTTCCTGGAAGCCAACCGTTACCCGTTTGCCATCGGTAACAATCGGTCTTTTCAACAACATGGGGTCGGACAATAGCACTCGAAATTGTTCCTCTTCATCCATCGCTTTTAATTTCTTTGATAACCCCAATTCCCGATATTTTTTGCCGCTGGTATTAAAAAATTTTCGAATGGGGAGCTGGCTTTTCGCGATGAATGTCTTTAACTCCTTGGCAGATGGAGGTTCTTTGACAATATGCTTTTCCTTATAATCAATTCCATGCTCATCCAAAAACTTCTTTGCTTTTCGACATGTACCACAGGTTGGATATGAATAAACCATTAATTCCATAAGCTTGCGCAACATTCCCAAAGGAACAATGCGCTTGATTCGCTCCTTTCTTTATTGGCATAAAACTTGGGGAATGGACATTCTAGGATGTTTAATGATTAACACATCGACTCCATACACTTCTCGAATGAGTTCTTGGTTAATAATTTGCTCCGGTTTCCCATAACCAATTCGTCTTCCAGATCGCAAAAACAACAAATGATCACAATATTGTGCAGCAAGATTCACATCATGCATCACAATGATCACAGCAATTCCTTTTTCTTCTTTTAATCGTTTTAACATGGACAGGGTTGCTAACTGGTATCGTAAATCAAGATGATTGGTTGGTTCGTCCAACATAACATATTGTGGCTCTTGCACCATAGCGCGGGCAATCTCTGTACGTTGCCGTTCACCGCCACTTAACGCAGAAAGCGGACGATCCTGGGAACAATCAAGATCCAGTTCACGCATCCATTGCGCTACCAACCGACGATCCTCATCAACATACCAGGGCCACCAACGTTGATAGGGTTCTCTGCCCATCAAGATGTATTCTTCAACCGTAATCGACAACGAAGCTTCCGCTCCTTCTTGTGGAACCACCGCAATCTGTTGTGCTCGCTCTTTGGGGGAAAATTGAGTCAATCGAACATCATCCAGCCAAATTTCGCCATCATCCGGTTGTTCTATACCTGCCAGTATACGCAGAAAAGTGCTTTTACCACTGCCATTTGGCCCCAAAATACCGAGCATTTCCCCAGCTCGAACCTTTAGATGAATATTGTGAAGCACTTTTTGGTGACCATAGCATTTTACGATATTGATTGCTTTCAGCATAAAATCGCTATTTCCTCCTACGCATAGTAACGCCTGTTCCTGGATTGCTTAAAAATGAAAGCAAAAAACGGTGCTCCTACCATTGCTGTTACGACACCGATTGGTAGTTCCTGCGGGGCAATCACGACCCGCGAAATCCAATCGACCCAAATGGTAAAAATCGCCCCGACAATCGCAGTACTTGGAAGTAAAAAACGATGATCATGTCCAACAAAATGTCGTGTCATGTGCGGTACGACTAATCCAATGAAGCCAATCGTTCCCGAAACGGAAACACTGACCGCCGTTAACAAAGAAGCAACCAGCAACAGAATTAACCGCAGCCTCGTTACGGAAAGCCCCAAATACGTCGCACGACGATCACCCAAGGATAAAATATTGAGTTGACGACTGAGCATGATCGCAATCAAAAAAGCGGGCAAAAAAAACGAAACTGTGATCATGACTTGCTTCCAGGTCGCCAAGGTGAAGCTACCCAATAGCCAATAAACAATGGTTTGGACTTGCGCATAAGAAATGGATAGACAAAAAGAGACCATTGCTCCAAAAAGCGACTGGACAATAACGCCAGCCAAAATTAATCGATTTACAGTAAAATGATGGCGTTCGCTTGCTAAGTACAAAACCATGTACAAAGAGACAGAAGCCCCAATAAAGGCAGAAAGCGAAGTTCCTGTTGTACCCAATCCGATCAAAATGCCTAACACTGCTCCAGCAGCTGAACCGGATGATATGCCCAAGATATAGGGATCAGCAAGTTGATTCTGAAACAGCCCTTGATAAACAGCACCTGCAACTGCTAACGAAGCCCCAATGAGAGCTGAAAGCAATACACGGGGAAAGCGAAGTTCCCAAATGATTGCTTGGGAAGCAGAATCCACCGCAACATCAGGATAAAACGAATGGATGATCACTTTCCATATATCATTCAACGGAATGTTCACACTGCCAAATGAGACAGCCAAAACAGTGGAAAATAGGAAGCAGAGGAGTCCGCCTCCGCTCCATAATAGAATCATCTTCGTTGCTCGTTTCACTTGCTTTTTTCACCAAACTTCTCTGGATAAAATTGCTTTGCCAACTGTTCGATCCCTTTTGAAATCCGTGGCCCTGGTCTACTCAAAAGATTGGGATCAAGATAGTAGACACGTTTCTTTTGAATGGCCGGAATCGATTCCCAACCTTTTCGTTTGAGAATCTCCTTTTCACCCCCAGGATAAACGGCAATGATCACATCAGGTTTCCACTTTACAACCTGCTCTGGAGAAACTTTTGGCCAACCTGTCTCTTTTTCTGCTACATTGACCCCACCGGCATAGTGAATCATTTCATTTAAGAAACCATCTCCTCCCACAGTATACAGATCAGGCCCGAGTTCAATCCAAACTTTTGTACGTTTGGCTTTCGGAATCGATACAACCTTGCCATAGGTCTCTCGTATTTGTTGTTGCATGCGCGCTACTAATTGTTCGGCCTCCCACGCTCGATTGGTCGCCACCGCAACATTTTGGATCGCCTGATAAATCTGTTTGATATTCTGGCCATCTGTAACCAACACAGGCAGTTTTAATTGTCGCAAACGTTCAATTGTCTTTGGATCATTAGCTGTTGAAGCCAATACCAAATCTGGCTTCTGTGCCAAAACTTGTTCAATATCAATCTTCATATTGCCGACTTTTGGTAGTTTTTTTACTTCCGGCGGATAATCATCATTTTCTGTCACTGCCACAAGTTCTTTATGCAAATTCAATGCGAAAGCAATTTCTGTTGTACTTGGTATAAGCGAAACAATCCGTTTCGGTTCTTTGGAAATTGTGATAACTTTCCCAGTTTGATCCTTGACTTTTACTGGATAGTGAATCGCCCGCGGTTTTTTGGAAGTATGAATGGGTCCTTCTTGCTCTGCCACACAGCCAACTAACACCAGAAACAAGCTCAAAAGCAATAGATAGATCAACTTATATTGCTTATGCATGTCTTTCACCTTTCTCTCCTGACAATCACATTGAAGGGATGATTCTCACCGAACATTAGCCTGAAAAATCTTCCTGTGTAAAAAAGGGTCGTCCCAAATCAGCATAGTGGTCGAAAGCGGAAACGGAGATACACTCTTGTTCAGGATAGCGAAATGCAGTCAATTTTCCACCAAAAACACAACCCGTATCAATATTTACGGTCCGATTTTGAAACACAGGCTGATCAACAGGGGTATGTCCATAGATCACCCAAGCCTGGCCATGGTAATCTTTTGCCCAATTTCGTCGGATCGGAAACCCATACTGATCTTTTTCCCCCGTTGGATCACCATGGATCGCAAAACTGCGCGCAGCATCTGAATGACAGCCATGATATGACTCAATTAACCCTGCATGTGCAACCACTAAACGTCCCTGATCAAAAATTGCGTGATGAGGCAGCTTTTCCAAAAATCTCCTGACGCGTTCAATCCACACAGCAGAACAATTTTCCAATTCCGCCAATGTTTGTGCCAGTCCATGTTGGCGATCCACTTTTTTCCCCGACAGAGCTTGATACAATCGCTCATCATGATTTCCCATTACACACCATGCCATACCAGCTGCAACCATATCCATTACCAACTGCAAAACACGCAAGCTCCCAGGCCCACGATCCACCAAATCGCCCAGAAAAATCACCTGTCTTCCATGTGGATGATGCACCCGAAAAACCATTTCCCCTTCAGGCTCAACTTGTTGAATCTGATATCCCAATTTTGTAAGCAACCTACAACATTCATCAAAACAACCATGAATATCACCAATCACATCAAAGGGACCTTTTTCTTTTGAACAATCAACTTCTAACAAATCTTGTTCTCTCATTCCTGATCGTCCTCCCCCATTAGAAAAGAAAAAATGCTATTTCTTGTATCTCTTTTCGCTTTATCATCAGCAATAACCTGATAATTTTTGCCTCGAATCCTATTATATAAATAACAATCGCTTGAAAATAGATCCCTTATAAAATAAAAATAGAAATCCTTGAAAGCGCGTGATTACTTAGCACGAAGGAGATCGTTCCATTCATTTCAACATTCTTATCCTATCCCGTGTCTATGTACTAAGACTTTTTTCTGCTTATTCAACCTCACGTAGAGATTATAATTTTCAATCGTAATCAAGTCGATCTATGTATTTCCAAACCAGCAACGTTGAAGTGCTGCCGTTGGGGTATTTTTTATTTCATAAACAAATTAAATTATATTTTCTTAACAATATAGTGGCATTATATGATAATTAATATAAAAAACGATGAAGGGAAATGGGAATGAAAAAAACGCATTATATAACCTTTTTACAAACAACATTGAAAATCTATCAGAAAAAGATTTAACAATAATATCTAGACTATTCGAAAAATACGGAGACTTATTAAACGATGTTTTGAAAGTTACACCCCAACATACTGACTCTGATATACAAAAATCTCTAGAAAAATTGGTTATATTCCAAATAAAGTGGTATGACGCTATCCTACAAATTCGAGAACTCAAACAAAAAGAAGAACTAGCCCAAAGAGATGATATTGAAGCAATAGTTAAAGTTACCAAACAACCACCTCTTCAGCTGCGAAAAAAAATATCAAACCGCTTCTTGAATAGATGGAGACAAAAATGCATCCAAAGAATATGCGATCAGTATGTGACATTATTGGAATCACTACCAAATTTTAAACCGTATATACAAAAAATAAATCAACAAAACCCCCAAAAATTTCCTGATTTCAATGAGATGAAAACGATTACAGAGTTTCTTTTTACGCAATTTCAAGACTTAAATAATTATTTAATCGAAGAATATCACAGGGTTTTTGTACCCTCAAATAAGGAACGTAGATTTGTCATTATTCGAAATCAAACTCGCGAACGCTAATCTATCCTATCGCTTCCACTTTCGAATGTTTATGTGCTTACGGAACCGTTTGAATTGATGCATGGACAACAACCCAATTAAACCGATGACAAGTAACCACAAATAGATTTGGGCAGCAAAAAGGACTAATCCGATGAAGAAAGCAAGTAAAGCAATGATAAATGAGAAGTGAAAAGTTCGAGTCAGCAAAAGTGCCAGCAAATAGATGCACAGACAAATAAGAATTAGAAGTGGACTGATCACCAAAAGAGCTCCTGTCGCAACTGCCCAACCATTTCGTGAACGATAGACTGGAATACAGGGATATTTCTCACCCATCACCACACAAATAACTGCTAAGTGTGCACCTGCCATTCCGGCAATCATCCAAGCTACGATTACTGCCAAAGCACCTTTGCCCACATCCAAGATAAAAGCAAAGATGATATCTCTTGCAGGCAAGGTGCGAAACGCAGCATCATGTATATGAAAGGGCGTTTTGGGAGGGCGCAGGGGTGGTATGGAACCAATCACATAGGCCAAAAGGCATGCAATTACGAGCTTCAAAACATCTTCCTCCTTAAACTTGAGGAATCTTGCGGACAGCTAACAGAAGAATCACCATTAAGCCACAATAGCCAAATGCAGGATAGAGATAGCTGATTAAAGTGGGGAAGCCAACCAATGAACAGAGATAAGCTGTGAGAAAGATCAATGCCACAATTACCGACAAACGCCAAGAAAGAACCTGTTGGATATTTACAGCTAATCCGTATATATTTCCTATTAATGTGGTAAAAATTTCACCCCACATGACTGCTAAAAACAAGATTTTAAATATAACCCCCAGTTTATGAATGACAAAAGCCATTGGAATCTCCAGCTGCTTGATATCAAGAAAATAAAGCTGCATGGCAAAATAACTAATTAATAACATCAGTCCAAGGCCTAATCCCCCCATCCAGCCTCCCATTCGCAAAATCTTTTCATTTTTGATCTCTGCTCCTAATGGCACTAACACCGCTTGTGACATGGCCAGATTAAACGCTACATAGGTAAGAGCTGAGATCAACCAATTCTGGTTTGATACGGAAATAAAATAATGCAATTCGCTGGCATTACTGAGCCAAAAACTATTAATCGCCACGAGCACCACAAAGCCCAACATAAACGGAACCACAAGCGAATTGATGGATAAGATTCCTTCCATTCCGCGAATGATCACGAAAAAGGCCAAGATGGAAGTAATGATCACGCCTAGATGAAAGGAATACCCAAATTGCTCCTTCACTATCGCGCCTGTTCCCGATAACATAGCGGTAATCACACCAAAAAGAACAATCCCTACAAACAGACTCATCCAGCGACCAAAGCGTTGACCAAATAAGTAATCATTGAGCACTTCATAGGAGGTTGCCTTTAATTTGGCGCTGATAACCATCATTCTAGTGCCAAGCCATGAAAATAAAAGAATGCTCAAAAGAATGCCCCAAAAACCGTAGTATCCAAATACAACAAAAAAGCGAAAAATTTCCTGACCGGATGCAAAACCTGCTCCCACAACTGTGCCAATATAAGTAAAGGCAATGCGGATGGCTTGCCTAACTTCCTCTATCAATTCCATCGCCCCCGTNCGTCCTGATAGGACTAGTTTATGGGTGAATAAAACAAGATAGAACTGCTTATTTAGACATAGCAAAACGACCTCCAACAGAGGAGGTCGTTTTGTAATTTAGAATGGGAAGCCGCCGCCATCGTTCCCGCCTTCATCGTTATTGCCACCTTGCTGTTCGCCGCCAATGCCACCACGTTGGTTTCCACCAATTCGACCGCCAGGTCCATGACCATTCTGCTCTCCACCGCGTCTCTGACCATTATCCCGACAAGATGGATCCCATGGAGGACAATCATTGCCATTATTTTGGTTCTGACACCAAGGCAATCCAGGATTATCTTGACATTGCTGTTGACAGGATGGATCATTTGNCGATTCATTACAATTTGTTGGTTCATCTGGTTCATGATTGCCACGAGAACCCGAAATCTTCACCGTAATCGTATTCGATTCTTTCGTCATATTGTTACCAGCATCATTTGCAACGACTTTATACGTGTAAGATTTGCCGCCAATAATTTGTTCAAATACATTTGGTATTTCAATGTTGGTATCCGTAAAGCTGTTGGCAGGGGTTGTCGCAATTTTTTGTCCATCCCGATAGACATCATAAACTACATCTTCGCCAAGATTGGTCCAGCTAAGTTGTACAGCTTGCACATTTGGATTGTACTTACCACTTAAACGTAAGCCTTTGGCTTGAAGTGGAATCGGCGGTTCAGGAACACCCGGATTCTTAAAGGTCAATTTGGGTTTTCCTTTGTGCGCCTCGTCCATAATCTTTTTAAAGATCGGTCCAGCATGTCTTCCACCGGATAATTGTATGGGATCATCTCCCGGCAAATTATAGATAAATGACGCATTGACCAGTTGAGGCGTGTATCCAACAAAATATGCTTCTTTTCCATCATTGGTGGTACCCGTTTTTCCAGCTGCTTGACGACCACCCGACAATTTGGCCATTACGCCTGTACCATCTTCAATGACTTGGATCAGCATACGGGTCATATAGTAAGCAGTCTTTTTATCAAATACTTTTACTCTCTTAGGTTCCCGTTCAGGTTCTTTTACTTCATATTTTCCATCTCCGTCATAATCCTGTTGAATTTCTTTCACTGTATGTGCTTCGATATAGACACCATTATTCGCAAAGACTGAATATGCTTGGGCCATCTCCAACGCGGTAACCCCTCTGGTCAAGCCTCCAAGTGCCAAAGGAGAATAACCTCGATCCTTTTCTTGTAGCTTTAAGCCCAATTTTCGGCCATATTCCCAAGCAGGTCCGAGCTTCACATGATCACGCAGCAAGTGGANCGTACTCAAGTTATACGAGTTTTTCACGGTTTCGACCATGGGGACTTCCCCTTTTGGCCCACCAACCGCATTTTTCGGACTCCATCCGCCAATATTGATGGGCTTATCATTTAAGATAAAATGTTCATTAATCTTTCCGCCCGATATCTCAATGGCAGGGGAGTAAACAGTCAGCGGTTTAATGGAGGAACCAGGCTGAACTCGTTCCGTTGTACTGCGAATGGGGAAACCACTACCAATATACTTTCGTCCTCCACCAATAGCTGCAATTAAGCCAGTTTTCGGATCTAATGTGATAGATCCACCATCCAAATGGGCAATATTTTTGTAAGTGGAATCGGATTTCAGCACCTCTTCGGTTTTTTGTTGAGCTTTCACATCCAAGCCGGTATAAATTCTGTAACCTTTGGTTCCCAAATCACTTTCCGTAATGTTATAGCGCGATGTAATTTCATCGATCACATATTCCTTATAAGCTGCCATTTTGTCGGTTNTATCAGCATACTGTTTGCGACCTTCTTCTTTACAGCCCAAATCTTTTTTCAACGCTTCATTTAATTCAGACTGCGTAATAATTGGAGGACGCACATAATCTTCCGCCATCTCTTTTAAAACAACATCACGACGTTCTCTGGCAGCTTTTCGTTTTTCGGGATTTTCACTAAAACAGTTATATTTATTGGGNGCTTTGGGCAATCCTGCTAAATAGGCAATTTCATGCGGTTCCAGTTTATCTTTTGTTACATCTTTGTTGAAATAATACTTTGAAGCCATTTGAATACCATAAATCTGTTGACCAAACAGAATGAAATTCAAATAAGCTTCCAAGATTTTGTCTTTCTCATATCTCCGCTCAATATTCAGCGCGGTTGCAATTTCCTTAATTTTACGGCTATATTTCTTCTCACGATCCNCCAAAATTACATTTCCTGCAACCTGCATTGTAATGGTACTTGCACCTTGTGCTTTCCCGCCTGATTTAATATTGGTCCAGATTGCACGCATCAAACCATAATAATCTACACCAGAATGATCATAAAAACGAGCATCTTCTACTTTGACAAACGCTTCCGGCAGATCAGGATTCACCTTTTTAATATCTTCAATTTTTACATATTCACGTCGAACTCCGATCTTCATGACCGGTTTGCGATTTATATCATAAATCGTTGAAGCATATTCAATTTCATTTAATTTATTTAAATCAACCNTTTTTGCTTGCATAAATAAAGCCGAACAACCGCCCACAATAAATAAAANAGCGGTCAGCAAGACCAACAGCAACCATTTCCAACTAAAAAGTTTGTGAAATCCACCTCCTCCTCTTGAGGAGCGTCTCCTTCTCGAACGAGATCCAACTCGCACAGTTCTCGAACGGGAAGGTAATGGGCCAAGTGAATGACTCCCCCTTCTATGTTCATCCATCCATAAAACCCTCCCAGGATTCAAAATCTATCAATATTGCTTCTATATTCAAAAAAGATCACTCTCTATATTAAAAGGATCATCCATCTGTTATTAAACTCATATTATAACGTAATTTTTACCCGTTGCAAAAATTGTATCATGTCAATGGATGTTATGCTTTTGACGGTACTCAAAGCTCTTCCTGCCCGCATCCCATGACACTAACCAAAAGGACTGTTTAGTAAAAAGGTCGTGATCAGCAAATGTATGGNAAAAATTNAATTTTATTTCCAATAGACATAATAATATTAATGCCTATTTTATCATTCGTAGCTCGGCGTACAATTTCATGATATCTCTTGGAAAAAATGATTCCCATTGTACCCACTTCTTCTTTCGAGGATGCAGCAGTTTCACCTTGGCAGCATGTAAGGCTTGCCTCGGAAATGGATCATTGGGATCACCGTACAAGTGATCACCAATCAACGGATGGCCAATGCTAGCCATATGCACACGGATTTGATGAGTACGTCCGGTCTGTAGCTGCAATTTGACAAACGTTGCTCCCTGCAACCTCTCATAGACGGAAAAATGGGTAATGGCCGGCTTCCCAGCACGACCCGTTTCGATCCGACGCTTGATCTGACTGTTTGGGTCCATGCCAATTGGAGCAGCGATGACCCCTTGCTCCTCCTGAATTACTCCGGCAACAATCGCATAATAGATCCGCTGATAACGCTTTTTCGCAAACTCCCGAGCCAAAAAAGAGTGTGCAAATGGATGTTTCGCTATCACCATGAGGCCAGAGGTATCTTTATCCAATCGATGCACAGGATGAATGGATGATTGATCCTGATTCTGCATAAAGTAATAAGCCAGACCATTGACCAGTGTGCCACTGGGATATCCTTTGGTGGGATGGACGACGAGACCTGGTGGTTTGTCGATCACAATTAAATCTTGATCTTCATAGAGAACGGTAAATTCAATAGGCTCTGGTCGAATGGCTGAATTGGCTTGATCCACCACATGCAATTCAATCCGCTCACCACTATGAACGCGAGAGGTGAGGTATCGTTGTTCGCCGTTTACGGTAATAAGCCCCTCTTTGACGCACATCCGGAGCAATCGCCTGGAAAAAGGAAAATGCCTCTGGATCACTTGTTTTACCATCAATCCATCTTCTTCATTTGTCACGCGATGTGAAAACAGGATTGAATTTTCCATTCGCAACACCCACAGAAGCTCCTCTAGTATACCACACCTGTTCGTCGATGTGTCCTGCGAAAAAATTGCTTCGAAGGATTAAAATACCGTTCATCATAGCGCTTAACAAATCTTCCATCTGGGGTAATATAGCCTGACCCCCATGTTGGGTCCATGGTGATCCATTTGTCATTAATACGAACCTCGATCCAAGCATGACGTTGATTGCCAGCTTCGCCTTCAACGAAACGAGAAGGGATTTCCAATGCCCGTAACAATGACAATCCGAGAAAAACATAATCTTGACAAACACCCTTACGCGTTCTTAACGACTTAAGCGCACTATCATCCCAGTCAAAACCATCATTGCGGAGTTTGTTCANATCGTAATTCATATAAGTTGCAACAAAACGAAAAATGGCTTTTGCTTTCTGCCGATCTGTTTTCTTCCCTTTTGTAATCTTACGTGCCAGTTTTTTAATTCGCGGATGGTTTGGCTGGATACCCCGACTTGGTAATAAATCGCGATAATCCCGATCCACATGACTGACAACATCAAAGGTTGCCACATTATAAAAGCGGAANAAATTACGATTTTTATTCTTTAAATCGGGAACAAATAAAGTTATTTCATACTTTCCCGGTCCAAAACGAAGTGGTATCGCATCTTTAAAATGATACTGTTTGACAGGGATAAAATAGGTTGCTTTATCTCCTCCCTTGACGGTCTGCACAATCAAATTACTAGTTTCTTTTGCATAAGGAGCAGTGGGATCAATTCTGCCTTCAATCTTATAATACAGATCAGCATGATCACCGCTTGTTAAAGGCGTGATCAGTTTCACACCGCGCTCATGATAAAGGCGTGAATACCGAATCGGTTGAAAGGATTTGTCTGCCGAATTGTGAAGATAAAAAGAGGCTCCAGTCAAAAAGTATCCTTTCTTTTTGCCTGGGACCATGACATTTACTTCATACGTCCCTCTGCCAAACAACAGCGGAATACTTTCTGAGAATCTTCCATTTCGTGCAGATATCGTCCGTTTCCACTCTTTCTCCCCTTTTTTTGTCTGCACCAATACTTGATTAGCTTGCTTTGAAATGGTTCCAGACAAATGAAAGACTTGATTCACCTGATCGTATCCGGAAGCAGGCTGGTCAATTCTCAAGTCCTTCTTCAGAGCATTGAGATGATATTCAATATCACGATTCTTTTTCGCGCTCAAATTATGTACTTGAAAAGAGGTTAACGTGTAAAATTTTCCTCGATCCGTAGGGCTCGGAACACGTAAAGTGATCCGATAATTCCCTTTTCCTGCAAACAATTTCACCTGTTGCGAAAATTTCCGTTCTTGAATGGGGATATAATAGCTAAAAGAGGACGATGCACCATCCAAATAGTCGATTTCGGCCCAAACATATGGCTCGCTCAGCAGATCGATCTGATCAATTGTCCCTTCGAGCGTAAACTCCGAATTTACGAGTGAATCTTGTGAATCAGGTGCTGTTAACGTGGCTCCTACCTTATTGCCATACTGGGTGAGTTGAATTGCTTCTTGCGGAAAAAGTTTGTGCAACTGCACCATTGCTTCATTGAGTCTCTCGCCACCCGAATCAATCCATAAGTACCCGCTGAAACCGATCACACCCACCAATAACAGCCCGAGCAAAAACCTGACAAATGGTCTCATCAAAACCCCCTCCCTGCTTCGCTCTTTCCACGTTCTCAACTACAGAAAATCGACAGCTGCCAGCTTTTCACGAAACGTCTCTTCATCCCAAATTGGAAGCCCAAGTTCTTGGGCTTTTTTCAATTTGGAACCTGCTCGTTCGCCAACAATCACAATATCAGTCTTTCGGCTGACGGTTTTGGTCACTTGTGCTCCCAAGCGTTCCAAAAGCTCTGTCGCCTCCTGACGAGAATAGCGCTGAAGTGTACCAGTTAAAACAACTCTTTTCCCAGCCAAAATTGAATCGCTGGCAGATGGCGTTGCGCCAAGAAATTCCATATTGACTCCCGCTTGCTTCAACCTGTTGATAATAACCTGATTTTCAGGTCGAGCAAAATAAGCAATGACACTTTCCGCCATTTTCGGTCCGATTTCTTCCAATGCTATTAAATCTTCCCACTTCGCTTTCATTAAATTTTCCATCGAACGAAAATGTTGAGCTAAAATCTTTGCACCTTTCAGACCAATAAATCGAATTCCCAAACCAAATAACAGCCGTTCAAGCGAGTTTTGTTTACTTTTCTCAATCGCATCAAGTAAATGATCCGCTGACTTCGGCCCCATCCTGTCCAAAGAGACAAGCTGTTCTTTGGTCAGTTGATAGAGATCCGCAACATTTTGAATCAAACCGTGGTGACAAAGCTGTGTCACCACTTTTTCTCCAAGACCTTCAATATTCATTGCGCCTCTTGAAGCAAAATGAATGATTCCTTCACGGATCTGCGCTGGACAGCTGGAGTTCAGACAACGAAGAGCAACTTCTCCTTGCAGACGCACTAAAGGGCTTGAACAGGCTGGGCATTGTGTTGGCATGGAAAATGGTCGTTCATCGCCGGTGCGCCGATCAACTAGAACTTCCACAACCTCTGGAATAATATCGCCCGCTTTTTTTACGACAACATGATCGCCCAAGCGAATTCCTTTTTCCTTAATCATCTCTTCATTGTGCAAGGAAGCTCTTTTCACGGTCGTTCCTGCAAGCAACACCGGTTCCAGAATCGCCGTAGGCGTGACAACACCGGTACGACCCACATTTAACTCAATCTCTTTCAAAACCGTAATGGCTCTCTCTGCCGGAAACTTATATGCAATGGCCCAACGTGGACTTTTAGCGGTCGCTCCCAATTGGGTACGCAGGCGTAAGTCATCCACTTTGATCACAATGCCATCTATCTCATACGGAAGTTCTTTGCGTTTTTCTGTCCATTTCTCAATAAAAGCAAACACACTCTCCATATCTTCGACACGCTGATATTCAGGATTTACTTTAAATCCGAGCTCCTTGAGATATTGTAAAACTTCTGTATGAGTTGTAAATTCTTTATCGCTTTCGATTTGATCCAAACTATAAACAAAAAGATCCAATGAACGTTCCGCTGCCAACTTTGGGTCAAGTTGCCGCAGTGAGCCAGCGGCTGCATTCCGTGGATTAGNAAATAATGGTTCGCCATTCTGCTCACGTGTGCGATTTAGCTTCTGAAACGCCTGTTTGGACATATATGCTTCGCCGCGTACTTCAAGTGTATCCGGCCGCTTCAGGCGCAGTGGAAGTGAGCGAATTGTCTTCAAATTCTGCGAGATATCCTCACCTGTCTGTCCATCTCCACGGGTGGCACCAAGCGCAAATACACCTTCTTGATAACGAACAGAGACGGCCAAACCATCGATTTTCAACTCACAAACATAGGCAATTTTCTTTCTGCCAGTCGCTTTGCGAATGCGCTGATCAAATTCACGCAATTCCTCCTCGGAAAAAGCATTGCTTAAACTCAGCATTGGTGTCTTATGTTCAACTTTCGCAAAATATGGAAGAGGTTCTCCACCGACTCGTTGTGTCGGTGTATCAGGTCGCACCAAATCCGGATATTGCTCTTCCAACTCAATTAACTCGCGCATCCACAGATCGTACTGCTCATCGCTAATGATTGGATCATCCAAGACATAATAACGATACCCATGTTCATTGAGCAAATCGGTTAATTCGTTGATTCGATTTTTTGCTTCACTTCGTTTCATGGTCTCTCTCCTATTATGGATTGGTTTCATCCACCTGTTCGAGGGGAGCATAACGCGCTAACAATTTTTTTACACCGATTGGCGCGGGAAAAGCAATCACAAGTTCCGTCTCATCTCCCGCGGCTGTCACTTTGACAATGGTTCCAAGCCCCCATTTTTTGTGGTTCACCTTTTCGCCTACCTGCCATTGCGTTTCATGGGTTGTTTCATCTTGTTGCAAACCGTGGCTAAACCGATATTCGGCTGCAGACGGTTGTATTCTTTCGATTTGTTCTTTAGGAAGTTCCTGCAGAAAACGGGAAGGAAGATTTAAACGAGTCTGTCCGAAAATTCTCCGCGTCTTGGCTGTAAAGAGGTACAAACGCTTCTGCGCACGTGTCATGCCCACATAGGCTAAACGACGCTCTTCTTCAATTGCCCGTTCATGATCCAACGAATGCTGATGGGGGAATATCCCTTCTTCCATGCCGACCAAAAAAACATAAGGGAATTCCAAGCCTTTCGCGCTATGTAAAGTCATTAATGATACNACATTATCGCGATCGTGTTGTCTCTCCTGATAATCCAAAAGATCAATATCCGCAACCAACGCCAAATCGGTTAGAAAAGCAATTAGCGAACGATCTTCATTCTGCCGTTCAAATTCCTGGACAACGGTCAAAAACTCATCAATATTCTCCAAACGGGACATTGCTTCAATGGTTTTCTCTTTTTGCAATGCCTCACGATACTGAATTTGATCAAGCAATTGCGTGGTAATCTCCGTAGCTGATAAATATTCCGACATCTGATGAAAACGCTGAATCAGCTCAACAAATTGTTTCAGAGGTTTCAACACTCTCGCTGTTAAGCCAATCTGCTCCGCTTCAAGCAATGCTTGAAACAAAGACAAGCCTCTTTTCGCACGATATGACTCGATTTTCTCGAATGTAATCGCTCCGATTCCACGCTTGGGTACATTGATAATGCGAGCCAAACTGATATCATCATGTGGATTGACGACGACCCTAAGGTAGCAGAGAAGATCCTTGATCTCCTTCCGATCATAAAACTTAAATCCACCAACAACCTGATAAGGGATAAATGCTTTTCTTAACTCTTCTTCCAAAACACGCGATTGCGCGTTGGTTCGATATAAAATGGCATAATCCTGATACTGATGTCCCTGTTTTTCAACTCCAGCCGTAATCGTCTCCAGGATAACATGTGCTTCTTCCAATTCATTTTCTACTTCATATAACCGCACCGGGACTCCTTCTTCATTCTCTGTCCAAAGCTGTTTCTCTTTACGTTCCGTATTGTGTGCAATGAGATGATTCGCTGCTGCCAAAATCCGTTTCGTTGAGCGATAATTTTGCTCCAGCTTGATAACGCTGGCTTGTGGATAATCCCGCTCAAAATTCAAAATATTGGTCATATCAGCACCGCGAAATTGATAGATGGATTGATCAGAATCACCAACTACACAAATATTTTGATGATGCTCAGATAAAATGCGAATCAGGACATATTGCGCATGGTTGGTATCCTGATATTCATCCACGTGAATATACTGAAATTTGCGCTGATAATATTCCTTGACAGCTGGTATTTCTTGGAANAACAAAACAGTCTGCATCAATAAATCATCAAAGTCCAATGATTGATTATTTCTTAGCGTCTGCTGATATTTCTCATAAAGATCTGCAATTCGCTGATCACGGAAATTCTTTGCGGTTTGTTGCGCCGCTTGCGGAGAAATGAGTCGATTCTTTTTAGCGCTAATTTGGTTTAGAATCGATTTGGGGTCAAACAACTTGGGATCCAGATTCTCTTCTTTTAGAATTTTTTTCATCACGCTTAACTGATCAGCTGTATCCAAAATCGTAAAATTGCGTGAATATCCGAGTTGATCAATCTCTCGTCGTAAAATTTTGACACACATGGAATGAAAGGTTGAGATCCAAATCTCTTCTGCTTGCTCCCCCACCAATTGAGCAATCCGTTCTTTCATTTCGCGCGCAGCTTTATTGGTGAAGGTGATAGCAAGTATATTCCAAGGGTGTACCTTTTTTTCCGAAAGGAGATAGGCGACACGATGGGTCAACACACGCGTTTTGCCACTACCTGCACCGGCAATAATTAAGACAGGGCCTTCTGTCAACTGAACCGCTTTTCTTTGCATCTCATTCAATTGAGCGAGTGGATCAAATGAATCCTCGATTCGTCCTACCATTGTGTTATTCATGTTGGTTCACGTTTCTTGAAAACGCGATCTTCCTCCTTTATATTTATTTCGAACTTCGCTCAGTTTCCTTGACCCATTTCACCGTTTCAATTGCTCGATCAACATTGGTATAAATCAAATTACCTACAACGATGGTATCCGCCCAACGAGCCATTTCTCTTACCTGTATCAAATCAGTAAGGCCTCCGCCATAAAACAGACGAGCGTCCGTAATTTCCCGACTTACCGCTTTGACTTTCTCTACATCGCCATAGACACCGCTGTATTCCATATAAAAAATGGGCCATCGAAAAAGTCGATCAACTAAACGAAGATACGCAATCAAATCACTGATCTGAAGATCTGTGACAGCTTTTGTTAACCGACTCACTTTTGCATCTGGGTTTAACGAAACATAAGCCTCCAACACAACTTGGTCCCAAGGGACAAAGTCGCCGTATTTTTTCAGTCCTTCCACATGCGCTCCNATCAACCACTTTGATTCGGTTGTATTTAAAACAACAGGAATGAAATAACCATCAAATCCTGGAACAATCGCATTGATATTTGAAACTTCCTGCACGCAAAATTTTTTGTATTGCCTCACTCGTTTCAACAACTGATAGGTATTCTCAAACGTAATGCCATCCGTTCCACCAATCACGATTGCATCTGTATTCGATCGGCAAACATGCTCCAATGCCAAGTCTGAGAGCGTTCGGTTCGGATCCAGTTTGAAAATGTGTCTCCATTTCTTGATTCGTCTTAAAAGCAAACGTTCCTCCTCCTTAGATTCTACTTCACGATGATAGAAAAAGGAAAGTCTCGCTGATCGATTTAGCGAGACTCTGATTCATCCGCTTCTTCAATTCGTTCTAAGACTAAATCATAACCACCTGTCCCATAATGTAAACATCGTTTTACACGTGAAATGGTTGCAGTGCTAGCTCCCGTTTCTGACTCAATTTTGCTGTATGTATTGCCTTTTCGTAACATACGAGCTACTTCCAAGCGCTGCGCCATTGACTTGATTTCCCCTACTGTACACAAATCATCAAAAAACTCATAGCACTCCTCGATGGTTTTAAGTTGCAATACAGCTCGAAACAATTGCCTTACTTCTTTTTGATTTAATCTGTCCAGATGCATGAGTCTCCTCCCTAAAACTCGGTGGAAGCCCTTTTCTTCTTTAAAGTAAAAATTCGACAAAGATAATAGAAAATCCTTTTTCCTTTTTTTGAGAATCGTGAACTTCCACAATATGATAAATCCCCCTTAGACCGTGGAAGGGGGATCGGATCATAAAATAATAATAAAAACATATAAGTCCGCTATCTTTACAATAAATCTGCGACCGGTGAAGAATGATTCACTTGCTTGCGAGAGCATTGATACATTGTCGCAATGCTCTCCGAGATACAGTCCGCATATTGATTAAGGAAATGATCATTGTTTAACAAATGATGTTCTCGATCATTCGTTATAAACAACGACCCTAATGCAATCGCAGGCATTTGAACCATTCTTAGCTCTTCTAAAGACCCTGTCATCGATTCCGTATCATTCTTTTTTCCCAGATCGATGACACCCAACTGTCGCAGAAAATAAGCAATCTTGTTATGAAGACAGCGTTGAATGCACCTTGTTTTTGAGCCAGCAAAAACACTGACATAGGAAGTAAAACCCGAATCTGAAGGGTTCACAGAAAAATTGGTATGAAAGCTAACATACAAATCGGCATTCTGTCGATTGGCCCAATCACATCGGTCATTGATGGACACTTCGATATCTTCCGATCGGGTCATAATAACCCGAATCCCATCATATGCCGATAGCTTTTTTTCAACGCGATCCGCAATATCCAAACATACATCTTTTTCTAACAACGATCTACCTGCTGCTCCTTGATCACTTCCTCCATGACCAGGATCGAGACATATCAGAACCCCCATTCGATTCACCTCATTAATGATATGCACCTATATTTTTTTCTTTCTNTCTGCTCTCATAGACATCTTTCCCATCTTCAGATTGTCTCAAACGAAAAGATGAATAAATTGAAAAAAACAAGTGATTTATGGACAAAAAATCTCTAAAAAATTGGGAACGATCTCAAAACGACCTGCACACTCCCCACCCCACTCTCCATCAAGATTCAAGCTTAAAGGCTGGGATGGTTGAATCTCTAGACTTTTCGCCTGAAAATACGTTACACGCGAATCGTGGATATGTTCGCCGCGAAAAGCAAGTGCTGCAATCTGCACAAGATCAGGAATATTCCCTTTATGGATTAGCAATACATCAAACAAACCATCACTTAATTGGGCCAGTGGGGCAAATTTCTGAAAGCCAGCGACCGATACACTATTGGCAATGATCAAGAGCAATAGTTCTTCTGTCCATTCTTTGTCTTCAGTCTTGATCGTCAGCGAAAAGGATTGGTGCAAGGAACTTAACTTTTCCAGTGCTTTTGCATAATAAGCGAACGGACCCATTACCGACTTCAGGCGACTAGGCGCTTCATACGCCACTTCTGCAAACAATCCTGCAGCGGCCACGTTGATAAAATATCGATCTTGAACTTTTCCAATATCAACGGAGACTGTCTTTCCTTGTGCAATAATTTCACACGCCTGCGAAAAATCACGCGGAATTTTCATTGCACGCGCAAAATCATTTGTTGTACCAGCCGGAATAATGCCCAATTTCGGTGGATTGGCTACTTGGGCTAATCCGTTGATGACTTCATGGATGGTCCCATCTCCACCTGCTGCAATCACAACTTCAAATTGATTTTTTGCAGCCCGTGTTGCTTCTTCTGCCGCACTCCAATGCTTCTCAGTGGCAATACATGATGATTCATAGCCAGCTTTCTCCAATCGATTTAACAACATGGGTATATGTTTTTCGATCTTTTCTCTGCCGGCTGTAGGATTGTAAATAAGTCGGGCCCTTTTTCGCAAAAAAACACCTCCTCTATCGCAGGCT
>JGI1652J44930_10000160_pt1 | contig 26362 bp, 42 predicted proteins | sample NewIslsDNAsample_FD_44930 | JGI IMG/M metagenome (IMG submission 44930)
CACCGCTTGTCCAGATTGATCAACAGAAAAAAGCTACAAATCGCACCTTTGTTTGATTTGTAGCTTTTTTCTTCTGCAAGTTATCCTTTTTTAATGGTAATNGTCCATTGGGCATCGTCGACCTGTTCAAAGTTGGTCACTTCATGACCTTCTTCTGCAGCCCATCGTGGAATGGATTCAGTAGCCTGGGTACAATCAAAATCAATAATCAATTCATCGCCTTTGGCTAATTCTTCGATCGCCTTTTTGGCTTCAACTAATGGAAAAGGACAAACCATCCCTAAAACGCTCAATTTTTTTTGCATGCTTCAACCTCTCCCCATTTAGGATGATGCTGTTGTTGCTGCTTGTTGAAACGTCTTTTTCTGCTGAGGTCTGATAATGGTAAAATAAGCTGCGACCCATGTTCCTAAAATCATGAAAGGTAAGGAGACCCAACCTTGCCAAGTGAACAACGCTGTTTCAACCAAACCATTCCCAATGGAACAGCCTCCAGCCAAACTCGCACCACAACCCATCATCAAACCACCGAAGAAACTGCGAATACTGGTTGTGGCATCAGGCGCGCGAAAGCGGAATTCACCACTGCCTTTCGCAGCGATAAAAGAACCAATGAAAATGCCAAGAACTAAGAACACACCCCAGTTTAAAATGGTCACATCGCCTGAAANCAAATATTGCAAAAGATTAGCAGTTGGAGTCGTAATGCCTAAACCAAACATACGACCTGTCGCCGCGCTCAATGGCCAAGCCAAAATAGCAATCAATCCGACAAGGATCGCTGTCACAAAGGGATGCCAGCGCTTTTCAAACAGAAGATGCGCTAAGCCCGTTTTCTTTGCTTTCAGAGCTGGAATCTTTACTTCCTTGCGCAAATGCCGCCAAGCTAAAAAGCCACAAAGCAATGCGAATAAGACCACCAATACCCAAGGCGAGATTTTAAATGTATCGTGAATGGATGTAATCGGTAACTGATAGGACTGCAAGGAGGAAGTGACTGATTTTAACACACCTGCTTTCATCACTGCACTGGACAACATATAAGTTGCCAACGCAATCCAGCTCCCAATCAATCCTTCCCCAGCACGGTACCATGTTCCAGTTGCACAACCGCCGGCAAACACAATGCCCACACCAAAGATAAATGCACCAACAATCGTTGCCAGCCACGCTAAGTTACCAGGCGAGAGCTGAATGATGCCAAATTGAGCTAAAGCAAAAACACCAATACTTTGAACAGAAATTGCAATCAATAAAGCGATAAACATCCGATTATCTTTTGTCAGGTACAAATCNCGAAACGCACTTGTAATACAAAATCTTCCCCGTTGCAATACAAACCCAAATAAAGCGCCGCATAATAAGCCTGTAATAATTGATTGCACCATTTCGATCGCTCCTATAAATCCATAATGTTAGTAGGTTTAGTATGATTTTATAACATATTAATATATGTTTTCATATATATCAAGTANGAATTATTTGTTATTTATATAGTTTGATCTTTCGGGTGGAGAAAACGTTATCTCTTTGGTCCAACTTCATCCCAAACAAAAAGGACATCTGAATTATTTCTTCAGAAGTCCTTCCATCTTCATTAATCCGGTTCCCGATATTGGAAGACATAGATTGAGTAAAGTTCATCCGAGTAGCCAACAAGATCTTGCCCATGTGAAGAGCTGATTCGATTTGGTTTTAACTGTTCAACAATTGCCCCGCTATCAATATTTTCTTTCATATAAGGAGTAAAACGAACGACCGGAGGATGTAATCGAATTATGCCTTCTTCACATTGCTATTTTCGCTTAAAGTTTTCGGCTCCCCGTAAATCTAGGGAGCCTCTCCAATCTATTTCTTCTTATGGTAGTATTCCCACCATTTCTTATTTCCCTCATTATGGAATTTCCACCACATCTTATTGCCAGAATTGTGTGCTTTCCACCAGTATTCATTCTTTTTATTATGACCATAATACCAAATAGTATTACTGCGATTCTTTAAGGTAAACCAAACTCCGTCAGCTTGTTCCATACCACGGGTTTCCTTTANATAATTGATCATTTCTTTTGCGCGTTTAAATTCAACATTTGATTTTTCCTTGATTGATGCTCCCAATTGCTCAATTTTTTCCTTTAACTGCTTCTCCTGTTGCTCCGTCAATTTCTTTCCTTCACGCTGCCATTGATCCCATGCTTTCTGCAAACGATCATATTCCCCGGCTAAATATTGATCCAGCTCCTGCTTGGAACCAGCATAGGTAAATGTCCCATTTCCTGCTTCAGCAACTTTTTTGAGCAATTGTTGTGCTTTATTGTCCACCTGAAAACCAATGATATTAATGATCGGCTTGATGCCTTGGGAAGATAACTTTTTCGCTTCTGCTACTGGATTGCCATTACATGTCTCAATGCCATCACTTACCACATAAACAATCGCCGTTGTTGCATCTTTTGGAATATCANTCTTGGTTTCAGCCAATGCTTTACCAATCGGGGTCCATCCCGAAGGTTTAATCCGGGATAAAGCCTGATTCAATTTCTGTATATCAGGCGCACCTTTAAAGATGGTTTCAGTCGCATTACAAGATTTCGCCTTATCTTTGTTACTGCCTGTTCCAATATGACCGTAAACACGCAACGAGACCGTGCTATTTCCCGGCAATTTCTTCACAAAATCCTGAATTGCTTTCTTTGCTTCATCCATTCGCGTTCCTTCTCGATTTTTCGCATTCATACTACCACTTGCATCCAACAGAATGGAGAAATGCGCTTTCGTTGCGGCAGGAACATGAATCTGTTCATCCGGTCGTTGCACACTTACGTCCACATTTGGATCTAATTCCAGGAATTGTTTAATATCCTGATAATAATTTTCATGAATCAAGTGAAGAATTGCCTCTTCAATCTCTTTCGTTGTGGCATTCTGCGGAATTTCATTTAATTTTTTCTTGACTTGTTCAAAGTTGTACCGTTTTCCACTAAACGGACCCTCTTTTCGCAATAAATCTTTTTCAGTCTGTGTCAGCTGAGGGACATTCTTTAATTCATAATACTCTGGCGGTTTTTTCCACCACTCTCCTGTAAGCTGATCTACAGGATCAATGCGCGTTTGTTTTTGTACATTTCCTGATTCATCCCCAAATGAGAAGAGTCCACTACAACCACTGAGAACAAGACAGATTGTAAGAATACTGATCAACAACCAACGACAACGCATGCTTTTCTTCTCCTTATAAAGTAATTGCCTTTATAAGAAGAAGTATAATATTATTCTATATTTATAACAATATATATATATTACTGGATTATTATGGATTGTTTAACGATACAAAGGATGATGAGGACCAGATAAAATCACACGCGCAATGCCAATAAAATACTCCGATTCTTGAATAATATGATCAAGGATTGTTTGCGCAACAGGATTCTCCTTGGCAACCTTACTATACTTTTTTATATGACGACATAGTTTTATAAATCTCATGCTCTCCTCCAAACAGAAGGCAATCAATCGCCTAATCTTCCGAAACAGACGTGGAGGAATATAGGCGCTGCGAATCACAGTTTCAATATAGCTGACAACCGTTTGCCGTGTTTTTTTCAATGCTTGCTCCCATTCCTTCAGAACATCCACGTATTTTTTCTCAAGATGACAAAATGCTTCCCGAATTACAACCGTATGTTCAGCTTCTTGCATTTTCCAAAACTCAGCTTCATCCAATACTCGAAGCGGCATCTGCGGACCATAAAAAAATCGCATAGAACTCCCCCTCGATCTCGAAATACTTTATTTCAATATATGAATAACAAGCGAGGGGTATGCTTCGTGAACACTAAATTCGCCAGTAAGCAAAAAAGGACAAGTGAAGCTGGCTCAGCTTTCTCTTTTTGGGGAAAACCGTATAGCTAAAACTAATTAGAAAATCGATCAGCAAAACAATGGTCCAACCCAATAAGACTCGCAACAATGCCGCTGTCTGTGCCACGTTTTGAAAATAGAAAATCAGAAAAGCGAGCAAGCTACCCCCAATCAGCCAAGCAAGCAGATGCCGATACCAGCCTTGTCTTTCCTCTTTTGCCAGTTCCTTGCCAAATTTTTTCGGTTTGACCGGTTTTTCACCGCCTTTGAAACGATATACATATTGCCGATCAGCCCAATCGATCATCTGCTGACCAAAAGCAATGCTTACACCAATGTAAACAGCTGCCAACCCATGAAAGAAGTCCGCAACAGCCCCATTGTGCATATCCAAAAACATGAACAGCAATAAAAACAAATCAACCAGCAGTGTGCAAGCAAACAAGCTTATACTTAATTTCTTTTTCTGAAACTGATAGCGAGCAATTAATCCAGCTAACACAAAAAGCCAAAAGCCAATTTCACAGGCTATAATCAAAAGCCCGATCATTATGCTCTCTCCTTTTTAATACATCTGTACTAATATAATAGCGAACTTTCGGGATTAGTACAAGTGTGCTAAAATAAAACCATGCCAAAACATGTGGATCATCAAAAACGGAAAATTGAAATTGCACAAGCAACATGGAAAGTAATCGTGGAAGAGGGGTTGGAAAAGGCGACTGTACGAAAAATTGCTAAAGTTGCGGGTATGTCAGTGGGTTCGCTTCGCCATTATTTTCCTACGCAGTCGGAATTGCTCCAATTTTCAATGGAGCTTGTACTACGCCGGATTGAACAGCGCCTTCATCAGGCGCATTACAAGGGTTCACCTTTAAAAGTATTGATGGATATACTTCACCAATTATTGCCAGCAGATAAAGAAAAACGGGTGGAAACGGAGGTGTGGTTTGTTTTTTTGGCAAAATCGCTGGTGGATTCCCATTTAAAACCATTAGCTAATCAACTCTACACTGACCTCCAAAAATGGATTGAGATGATTGTCAATCGTCTCCAAGAAGAAGGCTTGCTAAAAAAAACAATTGATCCCAAGGCGGAAACAGATCGTCTACATGTCTTAATCGACGGCATGGCGATTAATCATCTACTATATCCTGACATGTTTACACTTGAGCAAATGTCACAAACATTGCAATATCATTTACAGTCCATTTGCCAGTTTGATAAGTCNAGCGAACAACAAAAAGAGTAAGATAGCTGATCAGCAAACCAGCTTAAATCTTTGCCCTCAAGCGGAAAGATGCCGGAGAAAAAGACCCTGCATCTCGCCATTGCTTAAATTCATACCAGATCCTCTGCCTTATTTCAGGATCAATGTCCACCATCAGCTCATCCAAATTAACAGCTGTGGATCTTGAATCAGTGCAATCGCGAGTGATAAGCGCCGCTTCGTCCCTCCTGAATAGGCTCCTACTTTCTTGGTTAAGTCTGATGAGAACAATTAAACAACAAAACCCTCAGCTCATCGCCGAGAGTTTCTACTAGCTAGCAAATATGCAAGTTAACTTACGGAATTGAAAATCTTTTCTTACTGTTTTTACCGCACATCTCCAAGAGTTGGCCAACATTACCTGAACAATATTAAGGTGAAAAGCAGCTGGTTGAAACGCTTTTGAATCTGTAAAATTGAGAATGCCAAAAATTGACATGAACCGTTGCAACTGCTAATTCTGCTAAACGCTCCTCTCATTGTATCTTATCAATTAATAAAACTACTTTCCCTCGTACATGCCGAGTTTCAACCGCTTTGTGCGCCTCAGCAGCCTGGTGCATCGGAAAAGCACGAGAGACCACAATACGAATTTGTCCTTGCTCATACAACCGAACGAGTTCTGAGAGCCGTGAAACACTTCGTTGACTTCGAATCGAAAGTGTTCCCAGTTTCGCAGCAAGCTCGAACGAAACAATTGTACCAATGCGCTTTCTGTTTTCAACAAGCTCAACGGATGCATGTAATGCTTCCTCACCTGCAGCATCCAACGCTGCATCTACCCCATTGGGAGCCAATNTGCGCACACGCTCTACTAAACCATCCCCATACGCAACAGGAATAGCACCAAGCGAGCGCAAGTAATCATGGTTATGGGGACTAGCTGTGCCAATTACTGTTGCTCCCCAAGCTTTTGCCAATTGAACAGCATATGCGCCTACTCCGCCGGCAGCAGCATGAATCAGAATGGTCTCCCCTTTTTGAACCTTTAATGCTTGTAACGCTATGTGTGCAGTCTGTCCCGATGCTGAAAGGACCCCAGCTTCAGGCCATGGCATATTTTTCGGCTTTTTTACGATTTGCGTTACTGGTACAACTACATATTCTGCGAAAACTAGCTAACAAACACCAGCCTATCACTTCATCGCCAACAGCAAAACTTGTAACCTTTTCGCCAACCCGATCAATCACACCCGCAAATTCATTCCCAAGTAGTTGGGGACTTTGTTTAAGTGGGCCAAACTTTCCACTTCGCACTGCACAATCAACCGGTTGTACTCCCACTGCTTTCACTCTGACGCGAACTTCTTCAGCACCAGGGATCGGATCTTTACATTCCATCACTTGCATTACCTCAGGGGGGCCAGGAGACCGAAAAGCAACTGCTTTCATTTTTTCAACTCCTTCGCTTTATATCGAAACCTGGTCCGATTTTTCGTCCCTATGGTTGCAAAATTATTTTATAACTGTAAATTGATAAGGAAAAATACTTTTTTGGTTATGACCGCAAAAGCAATTATCCAATTGTACAATTTCAAATTGTACATTATTTCAATCGCGAAACCTCCAAACGAAAAAAATTTCTTATACTCGGCTTGGTTACAAAGACATTACTTGTCACAATCAGCCATCGCTTTCCGAGAGTTTATGATTGATTACTTCCAACATGAAAATACTAAACAACATCACGTCACTTCTAAGCTTAATGGCAAAAAAGGTTGAGAAGTAAGCAGCAAACAACAGTAGCGGAGGAGATAAAATGAAAGTTCTGATCACTGGTGCGAGTGGAAATTTAGGTTCGAAAATTGTGGAATATCTACTTGCCAAACGGACAAATGAAGAGATTATTGTTGGTGCACGCAATACCCAAGCGGCCCCCATTCGTAACTTTGAGGCACAAGGCTTGGAAGTACGGCAAACCGACTTTGACGACCAAGACACTCTTTTCAACGCATTTCAAGGTATCGATCGATTATTTATAATCTCAACCTATGGTGACTTGGAAACTGTCATACGTCATCAAACCAATGCTATCAAAGCAGCGAAAGCGAATGGTGTAAAAAAACTTTTCTACCCAAGTATTGTGAACGCTGATCAAAACGACTTTTTCTTGTCCGTGATGCATCGAGCACGGGAAAAAGTCATCATTGAGTCAGGCATTCCCTATATCATTTTGCGCAATAACTGGTATGTTGAAAATGAGCTGGATAAAATCAAAGCCAGCCTAAAGGGAGAACCGTGGGTCACCTCAGCCGGGAATGGAAAAGTTGGTTACGTGTATCGCCCCGACTTAGCTGAAGCAACAGCAAATGTTCTGCTCGCCGATGGCCATGACAATAAGATTTATGAGCTATCCGGTGAAAATGTAACACAACAGCAATATGTAGCAGCGGTCAACGAAGTAACTGGTCAAAAGATCTCATTACTTGAAGTCGACGATACAACCTATGAAAAGATGCTCAAAGATGCCGGTGTACCCGAAGAATTTGTTTTTATGACCATCCAATCGCAAAAAGGGATTCGAGAAGGCGTGCTTGAAGCAGATCATTCGGATTTAGCCACCCTGCTTGAACGCGAACCAACTTCGTTACGAGAAGCATTAACGCAATTGCTGCAAAATAAATAAATAACAATTATCAAATGACAACACACAGAATGCCGGTCTGTTGCAGACCGGCATTTCTTTAATGCAAATAAAAAGACCCCTTCCACAAATGTGAAAAGAGCCTTGAGGAATACATGATTTTAACGTTTTGAGAATTGAGGTGCACGACGAGCTTTTTTCAAGCCGTATTTTTTCCGCTCCCGCATCCGTGGATCGCGGGTGAGAAACCCGGCTCGTTTGAGAGTTGGGCGCAATTCAGGATCTGCTTCGAGTAGTGCCCGCGAGATCCCATGCCGAATTGCTCCTGCTTGACCTGAGAAACCGCCACCACGTACATTCGCATAAACATCAAATTGGCCGAGCGTATCGGTTAAAACCAATGGTTGGCGAATGATCGCTTTTAATGTTTCCAAGGGAAAATAATCGTCGATCTCACGGCCGTTGACAATAATTTTTCCATCACCTGCTACAAGACGCACACGTGCGACCGAAACTTTCCGCCGACCGGTTCCATAATATTGGACCTTAGCCATTTACCGCAAGTCACCTCCTTACAGTTCAAGCACTTCAGGTTGTTGCGCTGCATGTGGATGATCCGCACCAGCATATACTTTTAACTTCTTTAACTGCCGACGACCCAAACTTCCTTTTGGCAACATCCCTTTTACTGCATATTCAATCAAACGTTCGGGATGCTTTGCGCGCAATTCACTGGCTGTGAATTGTTTTAAACCGCCAGGATAACCCGAATGACGATAGTATATTTTATCGGTCCATTTCTTTCCAGTCAGTTCAACCTGAGCCGCGTTGATCACAATAACAAAATCGCCCGTATCCACATGGGGCGTATACTGGGGTTTATGTTTACCACGAAGGATTTTCGCTATTTCCGATGCAAGCCGACCAAGTGTCTTTCCCTTCGCATCAACCACATACCATTTACGCGTGACCTCACCCGGTTTTGCCATGTAGGTCTTCATGATGTACCCCCCTTCTTCCAGAGATTCAACAATGCGCCGAACAAATCCACTGGGGCTATCGTGGAAAATACCAAGCGTAATCATATCGTAATTTTTCACCAATGTCAAGCTAATCTGGTTGACATGAGTTGCTATAAATGGTTGTATAAAAAAGACCAAAACTTGTTTTCGAACACGATGCACTAAAACCAACAATCTAAATGAAAAAAATGACCCTACACAGATGAGGTGAACAATCATGCATTTCAATCCTTCAAACAACATTCAAGTAAAACAAGGAGAACATCTCGTNTCGTTGAAATCTCTAACTCCAGCAATTCAAATATTTCCTTATTATTATCACCAACGTTTTCCACATGCTTTACCTGACTGCTATGTACGTGAAGGAGTAGCTGAAAAACTGCTTCAAGCCTCTAAACTCTTACCTCCGGATCACCAATTGGTTGTTCTTGATGGTTTTCGCCCATATCCACTGCAAGTCTTCCTTTATGAAAAATTCCGTGAAGACTTTCTGAAAAGCGGAAGAGATCTAAAAGAACTCGAAAAATATGTTGCAACTCCATCCCTACAAAAAGAAAAGCCTTCTCCTCATTTAACAGGTGGAGCCGTTGATGTCACCATTCGCAATACAAACGGATGGTTGGAAATGGGAACGGATTTTGATGAGTTTTCCGATCAGGCACAAGCAGATTGGTATGAACAATTAACGAATCCAACTCAACAAGAGATCAACATTCGCAATAATCGGCGACTGCTCAAAGAGATTATGGAAGAGTGCGGTTTTGTTCCCTATCAAGGTGAATGGTGGCACTTTGATTATGGAAATGTTTACTGGGCGAAAGCCACTGGGCAAGCAATACTCTATGATGCTATTAGCCCTGAGTCACTTGTTTGAAATTTTCATTTAATGATGATAGATCCATCTAACAAACATGCTACATTGGATAAACTATATTTGCATAATTCAAATAAATATGCTGAGAGTCACTCCCCTTCTGATAGGCATTGACGTTGCCTCAAGGCAACATCATTATCGATTTTTGCCAATTTTTTATTTGAAGCAATAAAAAAACTGGCTGCTATGATAGCAGCCATATTCGACCAAGGGAAGTAACGCTCAGTTACTTCCTGATTTTTATTATACATTCAAATATGCATCTCTGCAACCGAAAAGTAAAAATTGTTGTATTTGTCTAACGGTTAAATAACGCTCCAGGCGCGAATACAAAATCCCAGGGCCACAAGAGCTCTGGGATTCGGCTTTTTATTCGTTGCATCAGAGTTCCTTCTCATTCCAAGGTGTATAACCAACACGAAGAAGCACTAAGCCTTCAGGAGGTAATGTGGGACCAGCCAATTGACGATTCTGAGACGCCAGTATGGTACGGATTTGTTCGGGAGCAAGTTTTTTTCGTCCCACCCAATATAATGTGCCCGCAATGATGCGAACCATATTATATAAAAAGCCATTGCCGGTTACTTCGATCCATACCTTTTCCTCTTGTGCCTTGATCTGACAATCATAGATGGTGCGCACCCGGTTTTTGACTTCTGTTTTTGCTGAGCAGAAAGCGGTAAAATCATGCGTTCCAATCAGTTGCTGAGCAGCTTGCTGCATTTGTTTCAGCTCTAACGGATGAGGGAGATGTGTATAAAATCTTCTTTCAAATACATGGGGGATCGGATTGGTTTCAATCTGGTAGCGATATGTTTTCCAGCAAGCATCTTTCCGAGCATGAAACGATAATGGAACTTCTTGGCTGGAGTGAACCACAATATCGGGTGGAAGTTGATCACGCAGAATCGCAGCATATTTTGCTGCAGGAATGGGGCTATTGGTAATAAAGTGACAAACCTGACCAAGTGCATGTACACCTTGGTCCGTACGCCCTGATCCNACCAGCTGAATCGGTTCATTTGTTAATCTGGACAGAGCTGTTTCAATTGTCCCCTGGATTGTTTTCAGCTGAGGCTGTCGTTGAAACCCATGGTAATCCGTTCCATCGTACGCAATGACTAATTTGATATTTTTCATACAACTCCCACTTTCTGCAAAATCAGAAATCCGAGCACAAAGAGCAACATAACACCGATCGCCCAAGCATCCACATATGTAAACGTTAATTGACGAAACTTGGTCCGATTCTGATTTCCTCGATAACAGCGCGACTCCATTGCTTGTGCCAGCTCATCAGAGCGCCGCAAAATCGATAAAAACAAGGGGATAAACAACGGGATCATATGCTTGATGCGTTGCCAGATCCAACCTTGATCCAATTGCGCACCGCGTGCAAGCTGAGCTCGCTTTACATTTTGCATCTCTTCCCACAATAGTGGGATAAAGCGCAAGGTGATGGACATCATCAGGGAAAACTCATGGGCTGGAAAGCCGAACCGAGCAAAGGGTTGAAACAGTTTTTCCAAGCCATCAATTAAATCAATGGTAGAAGTGGTAAACGTGAGTAACGAAGCAGTTAAGATCAATAAGATAAATCGAAAAGTGACAAATAGCGCTTTTCGTAATCCTTCCTCATATATGGTTACAAAGGAATAATGAAAGATGACTTCCCCTTGCTTTGTTAACCACAGATGGAAAAAAGCTGTCAAGAAAATAATAATCCAAATCTGCTTGGAAACTTTTAGGGTATATAGCAAAGAAACGTCAGCAATCCAAAAACCACTCAGGATAAGCAAAAAAATCCATGCATAGCAAAGATAAAACCTTGATGTAAAAATCATAATCATCATGATAAAAACAAAAAAAATCTTGGTGCGCGGGTCCATGCGATGCAAAAACGATTTTCCAGGAATAAACTGACCAACTGGATTCAAAGCAGCACCCCCTTTTTCCTACGTTTGTTCAACGCCATAACTAACTGTTTGATGGAAAACAGATTTGTGGGCAAAGGAGGTGTCAATTTTTGGTTGAGTGCTAGGATCATTTTTGTTATTTCGGGGAGATCCAGTCCTAAGCGAAGCAATAATTCCTTCTGCAAAAAAATCTCATCAGGAGAACCTTCTGCAATACAGGTTCCCCGCTTCATCAGATAGATGCGCTCGGCATATTTTGCGGCATGATCCATCTGATGGGTAACCAATAGAATGGTGATGCGCTGTTGCTGATGAATGTCTACAATTCGCTTCAGTAATTCCTGTTGTGATTGTGGATCCAAACCAGCTGTGGGTTCATCCAAGATCAAGATCTCTGGCTCCATTGCCAAAACACCAGCAATTGCCACTTTCCGCATCTGACCACCACTCAATGTAAATGGCGAGCGATGATACCAATCGCATGGAATCCCCACCATGTCCATTGCCTTTCGAACTCTGATCTCAATTTCTTTCTTGTTAAGGCCTTGATTGGTTGGTCCAAAAGCAATATCTTTACCAATTGATTCCGCAAATAATTGTTTTTCTGGATATTGAAAGACCAACCCAATTTTCCCTCTTAACTTCGATGTGTTTTTCGAACCTTTTTGGATTACCAGATCACCAATTTGAATTTTACCTGCTGTAGGAACAAGCAAACCGCCAATCAGCTGTATCAATGTCGATTTTCCAGAGCCTGTTGGACCCAACAGTGCAGCAAATGTCCCAGCAGGAATATGCATCGACACTTGATGCAACGCATTTGTCTCAAAAGGGGTCTTCGGATGATAAACGTAGTCTAGTCCCTCGATAGTAATGTCCATATTTCCCCCACCAATTCTTTCTGATCGGAAATCTCACTTTTCAGTGGCCATCCATCTTTCTGCAGTTGTCGAAACAATTGCAAATAAACCGGCAGCTCCAACCCCCATTGCTCGAATTGTGGAACATAGTTGGGCAATTCTTTTTTCGCAATATCAAGCTGAATACGTCCTTCCGCCATTAAAATAATTCGGCTGGCTTGATCGATTTCTTCCATGCGATGGGTGATGGTGATGATGGTGGTTCGCCTTTGTTGATGAAGCTTTTTCATAATTGACAACACAGCTTTTGTTCCTTGCGGATCCAGCATGGAAGTTGCTTCATCAAAGATGATGATATCCGGTTGCATCGCTAATACGCCCGCGATCGCCAATCGCTGTTTTTGGCCTCCCGAAAGGAAATGTGGTTCTTTCTCGTGCAAGCCTGACAGCCCTACTTCATCCAACACCTGTTCAATTCGCTTTTTCATCTCACTAACAGGCAAACCCAAATTTTCTAACCCAAAGGCAATATCATCCTGGACAGTGGAAGCAACAATCTGATGATCCGGATTTTGAAAGACATAGCCAACCTTTTGGCGAATTTGCCATTGATTCTCTTCACATAACAGATCATTATCGATTACAATTGATCCTTTACTCGGCAACAATAAACCTTTTAACAACTTGGCCAGTGTTGATTTGCCAGAACCATTGGGCCCAACAATACAGACATATTCGCCTGCTTGGATGGTAAGCTGAATATCCTGTAAAGCCCACTCACCTTCTGGTTCCTCTGCTGAAGAATAACGATACCATACGTTTTCACATCGAATCACAGCACACAAACCTTTCAAAAGAAAAAAGGGCACTGTCAGGAATGAACATAAAATTCCCAGACCGACCCTTTGATCGTTTTATTGCTTAATCTTCACCATCAGCATCAACCAATTCAATCAACGCCATTGGTGCGCCGTCGCCACGCCGTGGTCCCAGTTTTAAAATCCGTGTATATCCGCCGTTTCGATCCTTATAGCGTGGTGCAATTTCATCAAATAATTTTTTTACAGCATTGACTCGCTTGTTATGTGTAGCTTCATTCTCATTTTCAGTATTGGAACGTGTAATGCGAACAAACTGAGCAGCCTGTCTGCGTGCATGCAGATCGCCGCGTTTCCCAAGTGTGATCATTTTTTCAGCAATGGGTTGAATCTGTTTGGCCTTCGCTTCCGTCGTTTTGATTCGCTCATTGATCAACAAATCAGTGACAAGATCGCGAAATAATGCCCTGCGAGCGGCAGATTTGCGCCCTAGTTTTGCATATGGCAACTGTCTTCCCTCCTTTGTTTTGCTTAGTCATCTTTTCGTAAACTCAAACCAAGTTCAGCAAGCTTTTCTTGTACTTCTTCCAATGATTTGCGACCCAGATTCCGCACTTTCATCATATCTTCTTCTGTTTTTTGTGTCAGTTCCTGAACGGTATTGATTCCAGCCCGCTTCAAGCAGTTATAGGAACGTACGGATAAATCCAATTCTTCGATGGTCATTTCCATCACTTTTTCTTTTTGATCCTCTTCTTTTTCAACCATAATTTCGGCATCTTTTGCTTCTTCGGTTAAGCCAACAAACAGCATTAAGTGCTCATTTAAGATCTTGGCTCCCAAGCTAACCGCTTCCTCCGGCCGCAAACTCCCATTTGAGAACACTTCCAAGGTTAATTTATCGTAGTTGGTAACTTGTCCAACCCGTGTATTTTCCACTTGGAAATTCACCCGCTCAATCGGGGTGTAAACAGAATCAACCGGAATGACTCCAATGGGTTGATCTTCTTTTTTATTTTTATCAGCCGTCACATAACCTCTACCGCGATTTGCTGTCATTCGCATGCGCAAGCGCCCATTCTCCGCCAATGTTGCAATATATAGATCTGGATTTAAGATCTCGACATCGCTATCGGCACGAATATCGCCAGCACGAACGACTCCTTTTCCCTCAGCATCAATTTCCAAGATTTTTTCTTCATCTGAATGAATACGAAGGGCTAACTTTTTCAAATTTAGAATCAGTTGGGTTGTATCTTCCACAACACCCGGAATCGTTGAGAATTCATGCAAAACGCCATCAATTTGAACTGTTGTAATAGCTGCTCCTGGCAACGATGAAAGTAAAATCCGACGTAGGGAATTTCCCAATGTCGTTCCATATCCTCGCTCCAATGGTTCAACAACAAACTTTCCATAGCATTGATCTTCGCTGATCTCCACCGCTTCAATCTTCGGTTTCTCAATCTCAATCATACCGCTCACAAACCCTCCTTCAGAACGTCGTGTTCCGAGCAAACCTTCTCCTTGACCTACTAAACTCCAAAAGGTGATAGATGTTGGGCAATGGCTCAGTTCTACTATTATAGGCGAATCGTGATGCTTCTAAACGACTTATACAAGAACGTTCAGTGCAATCAAAAACACCTTCATCCATCATGATAATGTTAAACTCTACGACGTTTGGGTGGACGGCATCCATTATGAGGAATCGGCGTTACATCTTTAATTAAGCTGACCTCAAGTCCAGCTGCTTGTAATGAGCGAATCGCAGCTTCCCGACCTGCTCCTGGCCCTTTCACCATGACTTCTACTGACTTCATGCCATGTTCCATAGCCGTTTTTGCAGCCTGTTCAGCAGCCATTTGTGCAGCATATGGAGTACTTTTTCTTGAACCTTTAAAACCAACGGTTCCAGCACTCGCCCAAGTAATGACATTACCCTGCGGATCAGAAATGGTCACAATGGTATTGTTGAAGGTCGAACGAATATGAACAACACCTGATTCAACGTGTTTCTTGGCACGACGCTTAACGCGTTGTGTTGTTTTCGCTTTAGCCAAAAAAATTTCCCTCCTTTAATGATCTTTGGACTATTTTTTCTTGTTGGCAACGGTACGACGAGGACCTTTGCGCGTACGCGCATTGGTCTTGGTATTTTGCCCACGCACAGGAAGTCCACGGCGATGACGAACGCCTCGATAAGAACCGATCTCAATTAAGCGCCGGATATTGAGAGCAACCTCACGACGCAAATCTCCCTCGACAATCAAATTTTTATCAATGTAAGCGCGCAGTTTGGATACTTCGCTTTCCGTTAAATCGCGCACACGTGTATCAGGATCAATGTTTGTTTCCTTCAAAATCTTATTGGAGAGAGACCGACCAATTCCATAAATATAGGTTAACGCAATTTCCAAACGTTTGTCTCGCGGTAGGTCAACCCCAGCAATTCGCGCCATGATTACACCTCCTCTTTAACCTTGTCTCTGTTTATGTCTCGGATTTTTACAAATGACCATAACGGTCCCTTTGCGCCGAATCACCTTGCACTGATCACAGATTGGCTTTACAGATGGTCTCACCTTCATGTTGATCCCTCCCTACACCAAATTTTCTTAACCCTGCTTAAGGCAATATCTTCAATTGTTGCTTTAACGCGATGATAATCGAAATGCTCTTGGCAAAGCTTCCCATATATAGAGGAACATTTCACGCTATCGTGGTTATTTGTACCGATAGGTGATTCGACCGCGCGTTAAGTCATACGGGGAAAGTTGAACGGTCACTTTATCCCCTGGCAAAATTCGGATAAAATGCATTCGAATTTTGCCCGATACATGCGCAAGTACTTCATGTCCATTATCCAGCTCCACTTTAAACATTGCATTTGGTAAAGGTTCCTTCACAATTCCCTCTACCTCAATTACATCCTCTTTGGCCATTCAATTACTCTCCTTCAAATGATTTGATTGGTATTGGTTTAGGGCATGCCGCAAAACGGCATCTTCAACAGATCCAGTTTCATTCAAAGCATCAGCCACTTCCTTTGCCACAACCTTGGTTGGCTGAATATGTTTGATATTTTTCTTCTTTGGATGATCAAACTTTCGTCTCTTTCCGTCTGCCAACCAAACAAATCCACCTTGAATGTCCACAATGATGGCAAATGAACCAGCATAACGCCCGTTTCGAATTTGAACGATCTGTCCCAATTTGACTTGACTGGTATCTGTCATATACCTCACCTTCTACCTATTACGCTTTTGTGAGTATCTCATAGCCTTCATCGGTAATCGCAATGGTATGTTCAAAGTGAGCGCATAATGAACCATCTACCGTCACAACCGTCCAATTATCCGATAACGTGCGTACAAATCTGCTGCCCATATTTACCATCGGCTCGATGGCAAGTGTCATTCCCGGCTTCAGTCTCACCCCTCTGTTCGGTGGTCCATAATTCGGAATGCTTGGTGGCTCATGCAAGTTTTGCCCTATCCCATGACCCACATACTCTCGAACAATTGAAAAGCCGGCTTCCTCTACACATGTCTGAATCGCATGTGAGATATCACCAAGTCTTGCCTGAGGTCGCGCTTGCTCCAATCCTCTATATAAGGAAAGTTCCGTTACTTCAAGCAACCTTTTTGCTTCTTTTGAAATCTTTCCAACAGGGTAAGTCCAAGCAGAATCACCATGATATCCTGCATAATAGACACCTATATCGAGGGTAATGATGTCTCCATCTTTCAGTTCTCGATCTCCTGGAATCCCGTGCACCAGTTCATCGTTAATCGATGTACAGATACTCCCTAAAAAGCCATTATATCCTTTAAAGGAAGGAATTGCATCAAAACTTTTAATAAATTGTTCCGCAATATGATCCAATTCCCTGGTCGTAATTCCAGGCTCAAGATAGGATTTTAGCTTTTGATGGGTGAGCGATACAATTCGACCAGCTTCCCTCATCTTTTCAATCTCACGCGAGGATTTTAAAATAATCATCTTGAAACCCCTCGTATCAGTGACAGGATATCATCTGTCACCTTTTCAATTGGTTGTTTGCCATTGATCCGATGGAGCCGGTTGGTTGGCTCATAATAACGAATTAACTCTTGAAGACTTTCCAGATTAATTTTTAAGCGTTTTGCGACTGTTTCATTCTGATCATCATCACGTTGATAAAGTTCGCCACCACAATAATCACAAACGCCCTCTTTTTCAGGTGGAGCAAAATCTACATGAAAAGAAGCTCCACATTCACGGCAAATTCGTCTGCCAGTCAGCCGACGCAACAGTTCGGATTGTTCAACTTCAATATAAATCACAAAATCCAGTTTGCGATCCATTTCTGCAAGAATTTCATCCAATGCAGTGGCTTGGGGGACTGTCCGTGGAAAACCATCGAGTAGAAAACCCGATGAACAATCCTGCTTTTTCAAGCGTTCACGAACAATCCCAACGGTGACATGATCGGGAACCAATTGTCCCTGATCCATATATTTCTTTGCTTCTAATCCAAGCGGCGTTTCTTCACTTACGGCCATGCGAAACATATCTCCGGTAGAGATATGAGGAATTTGCAGTTCTTGAACAATGCGAGCTGCTTGTGTGCCTTTTCCAGCCCCTGGCAATCCCATCAGTACAATATTCAAACCTCATACCTCCCAAGATTCAGACTCAGGCAATTGTTAGGATTCAAACTGCTATCGATTGATAAACCCTTTATAGTGCCGGTTGACCAACTTACTTTCGATTGTTTTCATAATCTCTAGTGCGACCCCTACAACAATCAATAAGGAAGTACCGCCAATCTGAACGGATTGTGGCAAATTGGCCAATGCAATAAAGATCATTGGCAAAATCGAAATAAACGCCAAAAAGATGGATCCAGTCAAAGTCAGCCGATTTAAGATTTTGGTTAGATACGTAGCAGTGGCTTTACCCGGACGAACACCCGGAATAAAACCGCCATTCTTTTTCATTTGTTCAGCTAACTGAATAGGATTAATCTGCACAAATGAATAGAAGTAAGTAAAACCAATAATCAGAATCACATACAAAACCATGCCCAAGTTAAATCTTGTGTAATCAAAGTTGGCAATAATCCAATCAGCGACTGGATGTCCAGACCAAAAACGGGCAATGGTCCAAGGGAACAACACAAGCGAAGATGCAAAGATTACAGGAATTACACCAGCTGCATTCACTTTTAACGGAATATGCGTTGATTGACCTCCATACATTTTACGTCCAACGACTCGTTTGGTGTATTGTACGATAATTTTTCGTACACCTTCCAAAATATAGATGGAGCCAACCACGATAATGAGGACAGCCAAAGCAATTCCGAGCACCTTCAAGATGCTTAGGAACATTTGTGACGTAGTATCTTTAAAGATCGTCGTATAGATCTGATTAATATGAGCCGGGATCGAAGCGATAATTCCCGCAAAAATGAGGATGGAGATCCCATTGCCGATGCCCTTATCAGTGATTTGCTCACCTAGCCACATTAAAAATGCTGTTCCTGCTGTTAAAGTAATGGCAATCAATGCGTAATCCCAAAATCCTCCACCAACAATAAAGGTATCGCCCAGTGCACGGTTAAAGCCAATGGACAGCCCAATAGCTTGAATAAAAGCAAGGATAATGGTGAAATACCGCGTAAACTGGGTCAATTTCCGTCTACCCATTTCTCCCTCTTTCTGCCAACGAGCAAAAGCTGGGACCACATCCATGGACAGAAGTTGCACAATAATGGAGGCAGTAATGTATGGCATGATGCCCATGGCAAAGATAGAGAAATTGGTAAATGCCCCACCGGAAAACGCATTAATCAACCCAAAAACACCTTGACTATCATTGGCCAGTTGTTTTAACGCATCAGCATTTGTATTGGGGACAGGAATAAAACTTCCAATCCGAAATACAACCAACATCAGCAGTGTAAACAGAATCCGACGTCGCAAATCTTCAACGCGAAAGATATTGGCAAGAGTCTGAAACATTAGATTACCTCCGTGGTTCCACCAACGGCGGTTATTTTTTCTTGGGCTGATTTGGAGAATTTGTGAGCTTTGACATGCAGTTTGATAGAAAGATCGCCATCACCTAGAATTTTCAAGCCATCTTTGAGATTTTTCACGATGCCCAACTTTTGCAATAACTCTGGGGTGACTTCCGTTCCTTCTTCGAAACGGCTGAGCGTGCTCAGATTTACAATCGCGTATTCCTTCCGATTGCGGTTATGAAACCCGCGAATCGGCAGACGGCGATAGATGGGAGTTTGTCCACCTTCAAAACCCGGACGAACGCCTCCACCTGAGCGGGCATTTTGCCCTTTATGACCTCGCCCAGACGTTTTTCCATGTCCTGAACCGATTCCCCGACCAACACGTTTTCTTTTCTTAGTTGATCCTTCAGCAGGCTTTAATTCATGCAGTTTCATCATTGCACCTCCTCTTAACAATTCTTCCATGTTTTATTCATCAACTTCTGTTACTTCTACCAGATGCTTCACTTTGTTAATCATACCACGAATCGAGGGATGATCATGATGAACAACAGTCTGCTCCCTTTTGCGAAATCCAAGTGTTTGAAGGGTGACTCGCTGGTCCTTTGGTCGACCAATCATACTTCGCTTTAATGTGATCTTTAATTTCTTTGCCACCGTCACTCCTCCTATCCTAGCAACTCTTCAACTGTTTTGCCACGGAGTCTTGCGACTTCTTCAGGCGTTTTCAGCGATTGAATGCCTTGCAGGGTTGCACGTACCATATTGATGGGATTATTGGAACCGATCGATTTTGTTAGGATATCACCCACACCGGCTACCGTTAACACATCCCGAACTGCGCCACCCGCGATGACACCCGTACCTTTAACGGCTGGTTTTAATAGGACTTTACCAGCACCAAAGTGACCAATCACTTCATGAGGAATGGTTGTTCCTTGTAGTGGAACCTTAATCATATTTTTCTTGGCAATTTCAATGCCTTTTCGGATGGCCTCCGGTACTTCGGCTGCTTTTCCGATGCCAGCACCTACTTTGCCTTTGCCATCGCCAACAACCACAAGGGCGCTAAAACTAAAGCGACGACCACCACGTACCACTTTGGCAACTCGGTTAATATTTACAACCTTTTCAATGTATTCAGTTTGTGAAGCATCCTTCCGGTTTTGTTTTTTCTCGCGACTCAAAAGTCAAGACCTCCCTTCCGAGCTCCATCCGCTAATGCCTTAACACGACCATGATAGAGGTAACCACCCCGGTCAAAAACGACTTTCTTATAACCTTTTTCAATCGCTCTCTTGGCAACTGCTTCGCCAACCCACTTCGCTGCTTCAACGGTACCACCGCTTTTCTTGGTTTTTCGAAATTCAGGATCTAATGTTGAAGCGGAAGCGACGGTTGTGCCATTCTCATCATTGATCAACTGCGCATAAATGTTTTTCGCTGAGCGAAAAACATTTAAGCGAGGGCATTCGGCCGTGCCAAATACTTTCTTCCGGACACGCAAATGCCGCTTTTTGCGCCTTTTATTGCGATCCACCTTTTGGATCATTACCTACCTCACTCCCTTTCGATCCGATGATTACTTACCAGCCTTACCTTCTTTACGACGGATTTGCTCATCACGATAACGAATACCTTTACCATTATAAGGCTCCGGCTCACGAACAGCTCGGATATTGGCTGCTAATTCGCCTACCTTTTCCTTATCAATCCCTTTTACAATGATCTCGTTCTGGGATGGAACCTCAATCTCAAGTCCCTCTTCGGGTTCAATCTCCACTGGATGCGAGTAGCCAACTGCTAGCACAAGATTCTTTCCTTTTTTTTGAGCGCGATAACCGACTCCTTCTAACACTAGCGCTTTCGAGAACCCTTTTGAGACGCCTTCAACCATATTAGCAATCAAGCTACGTGTTGTTCCATGCAATGCACGATAACGCCGTTCGTCATTCGGTCTTGACACAACCACTTGTTTATCTTCCACTTTGATGGTTAGATCTTTGTGAAACGAACGGACTAGCGTCCCTTTAGGTCCCTTGACCGTCACTTGATTGTCATCTTGTACGGATACTTCAACACCCTCTGGGATCGCTACAGGTTTCCGACCAATCCGAGACATGTTTGTCACCTCCATTCAGGATTCGATCACCAAACGTAAGCAAGAACTTCTCCGCCCACACGATTCTTGCGGGCTTCCTTGTCGGTCATAATGCCCTTTGATGTGGATAGAATGGCGATTCCCAAACCATTTAAAACGCGTGGAACTTCATCTGCTTTAACGTACACGCGCAAACCGGGCTTGCTGATCCGTTTCAAACCCGTAATCACTTTTTCACTATTAGGGCCATATTTCAAAAAGATCCGCAAAATGCCTTGTTTGTTATCTTCAATATACTCAGCATCGCGAATAAAACCTTCACGTTTTAAAATCTCAGCAATCTCTCTTTTAATGCGTGAAGCTGGAAGCTCTAAGCTTTCATGACGAACCATATTTGCATTTCGAATACGTGTTAACATATCCGCGATCGGATCAGTCATCACCATAGATGATGCCTCCTTTCTTCTTTACCAACTCGCTTTTTTCACGCCGGGGATCTGTCCTTTGTGCGCCAATTCACGGAAGCAAATGCGGCAGAGACGGAATTTCCGCAATACTGCATGCGGACGTCCGCAGCGTTCACAACGCGTATATTGCCGAACTTTGAATTTCTGTTTCCGTTTCGCTTTGGCAATTAATGATTTTTTGGCCAATGGATTCCCTCCTATTTCACAGAATCTCTAAAAGGCATACCCAACTGCGCAAGCAGCTCACGTGCCTCTTCATCCGTTTCAGCTGTAGTCACAATATTGATATCCATTCCACGAACTTGATCGATTTTGTCATAGTCGATCTCTGGGAAAACCAACTGTTCTTTCAAACCCAAACTATAATTTCCGCGTCCATCAAATGATTTGGGCGAAACACCGCGAAAATCGCGTACACGCGGCAAAGCCACATTGATCAATTTATCTAGAAAATGATACATCCGTTCACCGCGCAAGGTAACTTTACAACCAATGGGCATATTCTCCCGCAGTTTAAAACCAGCAATTGATTTTTTAGCACGGGTCACAATGGGTTTTTGGCCCGTAATCCGCATCAAATCATCGACAGCACCATCCAACACTTTTTGATTTCGAGCCGCTTCACCAACTCCCATGTTAATGACAATTTTTTCGATTTTGGGGAGTTGCATTGGAGAACGATAATTAAACTTTTTCATTAACGATGGTGCAATCTCTTTCTGATACCTTTCCTTCAGACGAGCAGCCATGTCACTTCCTCCTTTCTTAATCCAGGATTTCACCCGATTTTTTGGCATAACGAACTTTCTTCTTCTTGCCATCCTTACCTTCTACAAACTTATAACCGATTCGGGTTGGTTCCTTGGTTTTTGGATCTTCAATCATGAGGTTGGAAATATGAATGGGTGCTTCTTGTTCAATAATTCCACCCTGCGGGTTGGCTTGTGAAGGTCGAACATGTTTTTTTACAATGTTACACCCTTCTACAATTGCGCGTTGTTGTTTGGGTAATACTTTAATCACTCGACCTTTGGTATAAACCTTTTTTCCACTTCCATCAAAATAAGGGGCCTCTTTACCGCGAACAATAATGACCGTATCCCCTTTTTTGATGTGAATTTTATTTGGACGTTGCTTCTTGGTTGACTTTGCCATCATAGCACCTCCTTTTATGCGAATTACAATGTTTCGGGTGCAAGTGAAACAATTTTCCCAAAATCTTTCTCTCTTAATTCCCGCGGAACAGGACCAAAGATCCGTGTACCACGTGGACTTTTATCATCCCGAATTACGACAGCCGCATTTTCATCAAAACGAATATAGGAGCCATCACTGCGACGAGTTGGTCTTTTGGTGCGAACAATCACACACCTGACTACATCACCTTTCTTGACAACACCACCGGGTGTCGCCTGTTTGACCGATGCAACAATGACATCGCCAATACCAGCTGATTTCCGCTTGGAACCGCCCAAAATCCGGATACACATCACTTCTTTTGCACCGGAATTATCCGCCACACGAAGCCGAGTTTGTGGTTGAATCATCTGACATTCCTCCCTTCTTTCACTATGCTACGGTTACACAATCACAGCTTTCTCCACGATCTTTACTAAACGCCAACGCTTATCCTTCGAGAGAGGACGTGTCTCCATAATTCGAACTCGATCGCCAACTTTGGCTTCATTTTTCTCATCATGAGCTTTAAACCGTTTGGAATAGCGTACACGTTTCCCATATAAAGGATCTTTTTTATAGGTTTGAACTTCCACCACAATGGTCTTATCCATTTTATCGCTAACCACTGTTCCTGTTCGGACCTTCCGACGACCACGTTCACTCATTTTGCTTACCTCCTTTCGCTGCGAGCTCGCGCTGACGTAGAACTGTTTTACAGCGCGCAATGTTCTTGCGAACTTGCCCAATGCGAGCTGTATTTTCCAATTGACCAGTAGCCAACTGGAAACGGAGGTTAAAGAGTTCTTCTTTGTATTCTGATAGTTTTTTCTCAATTTCGTCGGTGGTCAATTCTACTAACTCTTTAGCTTTCATTTGCTCCACCCGCTTTGCGTTTCACAAATTTCGTTTTGATCGGAAGTTTATGTGCAGCCAAACGCAATGCTTCACGTGCTACTTCTTCCGATACACCTGCTAATTCAAACAAGACTTTTCCGGGTTTTACAACTGCAACCCATTTTTCAGGAGATCCTTTTCCGCTACCCATCCGTACTTCCAATGGTTTTTGGGTAATGGGTTTATCCGGAAAGATCTTAATCCAATACTTTCCTCCGCGCTTCACATAACGAACCATCGCCCGACGTGCTGCCTCGATTTGCCGATTGGTAATCCAAGACGGTTCGAGGGCTTGCAAGCCATATTCACCGAATGCTACTTCCGTACCGCCTTTGGCACGCCCTTTCATTCGGCCACGATGGGGACGACGATATTTTACCTTTTTTGGCATTAACATGCTTATTCGCCTCCTTTCGAATCTCCTTTATTCTTCTTCGGAAGTACTTCTCCGCGATAAATCCACACTTTTACACCAATCCGCCCATAAGTGGTATGTGCTTCCCGAAAACCATAATCGATATCAGCACGCAATGTGTGTAGAGGAACGGTTCCTTCGTTATAGCCTTCTGTCCGCGCAATATCCTTTCCATCCAAGCGTCCGCTCACTTGTGTCCGAATTCCTTTTGCACCCGCACGCAACGAGCGCTGAATTGCTTGTTTCATTGCACGACGAAATGAAATCCGACGCTCAAGCTGTTGTGCAATATTTTCTGCAACCAGATTTGCATCCAGCTCCGGATTTTTTACTTCATTGATATTGATGTGGACCTTTTTTCCAGTTAGTTTGGCAAGCTCCAAACGGATGGCTTCGACCTCTTTTCCACCTTTTCCTATGACCAAGCCAGGCTTTGCCGTATAGATGGTTACATTTACACGATTGGCTGCCCGTTCAATTTCGACTCTTGAAAGCGCAGCATCTTTCAATCGTTCTTGTAGATAGTCGCGGATTTTGATATCTTCATGCAATAAATCCGCATAGTCTTTGCCAGCAAACCATTTTGAATCCCAGTCGCGAATAATCCCAACACGCAATCCAATGGGATGAACCTTTTGACCCAAAAAAATCCCTCCTTAACAGTTAAGATGACTGATTGACAACTACCGTAATATGGCTTGTACGCTTATGAATCCGGCTCGCAGCCCCTCTCGCACGCGGAATATAACGCTTCAAGGTTGGACCTTCATCAACATAAGCTTTTTCCACGACCAAATCAGACGCATCCATTTTATAGTTATGCTCAGCATTGGCCACCGCAGACTTTAACACTTTTTCCACAATTGGGGATGCTGCTTTCGGCGTGAAGCGCAAAATGGATAATGCCTCATCAACCGTCTTCCCACGAATCAAATCGACAACAAGGCGCGCTTTACGTGGTGCAATGCGCACATTTTTCACTCTCGCTGTTGGTGGAAACGCTAGCTTCTTTCCGCTTTCGGTTGAAACTTCCACAATGCCCAATTCTTTTATGTCGTTCTCAACGGTTTCTTTGTCAACGTCGAAACCAGCATTTCGTAATTTTTTCAATAAATCGTCCGCTGATTGGACCTCTTCCTTGCGGTTTCTGATCAGGCTTTTAATCTTACGAAGCCGCTGGACTTTGGTGAGGCTCATGGTACTCCTCCTTCCTTACTTTCTTTTGGTTTTCCGATCATCGCCGGCATGTCCGCGAAAGGTCCGTGTAAACACAAACTCACCCAGTTTGTGACCCACCATATCTTCCGTGATATACACCGGCACATGCTTGCGACCATCATGAACTGCAATGGTATGGCCAACAAACTCTGGGAAGATTGTGGAACGACGAGACCAAGTTTTAATCACTTTTTTCTTGTTTTGTTTATTCAGTTCACGAATCTTTTTCAACAGATGCTCATCTGCAAATGGTCCTTTCTTTAAGCTTCTTCCCACAGGCTAACCTCCTTTCTCAACTCATCGCAATTATTTCTTACGACGACGAAGAATGTATTTATCAGACGGTTTATTCTTTTTCCGTGTTTTATAGCCAAGAGTAGGTTTACCCCAAGGTGTGACAGGCGATTTGCGTCCAATTGGCGCTTTTCCTTCACCACCACCATGTGGGTGATCAGCAGGGTTCATCGCAGAACCACGAACTGTTGGTCTCTTCCCGAGCCAACGAGCTCTTCCAGCTTTTCCGATGGTGATGAGTTCATGATCAAGATTCCCAACTTGCCCAATTGTAGCTCGGCAATCCAATAAAATCATCCGTGTCTCACCGGAAGTAAGGCGAACAATCGCATATTTCTTCTCTTTCCCCAATAAAACAGCAGAAGCTCCTGCTGCACGTACCAACTGGCCTCCACGACCGGGTTTGAGTTCGATATTATGAATCATGGTTCCCGTTGGAATATTACGAAGTGGCAGCGCATTGCCAACTCGAATATCCGCATCCGGACCTGATTCAACCACACTACCAACTTTCAAACCGTGGGGAGCTAGGATATAACGCTTCTCACCATCTTGATAATGAATCAAGGCAATATT
>JGI1652J44930_10000164_pt1 | contig 26098 bp, 29 predicted proteins | sample NewIslsDNAsample_FD_44930 | JGI IMG/M metagenome (IMG submission 44930)
TTTTTTTTATGCCATCAATAAATAGAACAGTTTATGAATCTTTTGGGGCTTCGCTTGCAGTAGGGAAATTGTTCAACTAAAATGAGGTTGATATTGAGCACAGGTAGGAAAATGAATATAAATAAACCCATTTAAGGAGACAAGAGTTGGCGGTGTTCGGTGATCCAGCATGAGGAAAGACCCGAACCTCAGACCATTCGGCAATTGAGCTAAATAGGAATGCTGTAAGAAAGCGAGCAATGGGAAACGGTAGGTATTTTGGAATGAAGGGAGGTCAGTCATATGGAAAGATCAATTGTCCAGCAAACCACTGTATCAGAGACTGTAGCAAAAACGACGAAAAAGACCTGGAAAGATTATTTGGAAGTGACGAAACCTGGCATTAATACCCACAATCTTTTGGTTACCTTTGCTGGATTTTGGCTAGCTGCTGGTCTCCAAACATTGCATCATTTTCCATTGTTACTCTTGACATTGCTGGGTACGATGCTGGTGATTGCAGGAAGTTGCACATTAAACAACTTTTATGATCGAGATATAGATCCATATATGACACGAACCAAAAACCGAGCAGTGGCAGATGGTCGAATCAAGCCTTCTACAGCTCTTTGGTTAGGAATTTGGTTATCCNTTGCTGGTTTTTGTGTATTGGCAATAGGAGTCAATCCATTGTCTGCTTTACTGGCCTTTATCGGTTTTTTTACTTATGTATTTATTTACACCATGTGGCTCAAAAGGAAAAGTACTTGGAGTACTGTGATTGGTGGAATTTCTGGTGCTGTTCCACCATTAATTGGATGGACTGCATATACACACTCCATTGATTTTTCCGCTCTCGCGCTCTTTTTGATCCTCTTCACTTGGCAACCCCCTCATTTTTTTGCACTTGCAATGCTGAAGACGGAGGAATATCGAAAAGCGAGAGTACCGATGTTGCCAGTAGTAAAAGGATCATTGGAAACAAAAAAACAAACACTTCTCTTTACGCTTTTGCTGTTGCCGTCTTCTTTGGTCCTTTTCTACACGGGTGTATCAAGTTGGGTCTATTTGGTTGTGGCGTTGTTAATGGGAGTGATCTATATCGCTCTTTCAATAAAAGGTTTTCAAGTTGGAAATGATAAGAAGTGGGCAAAACAAATGTTTTTATTCTCTTTGCTCTATCTAACCGTTATCTTTTTTGTCGTGATCATTGATGTCGCAGTTATGGAATGGATTTACAAAAGTTGATTCAATGAATGCTCTCAAGTAAGAAACATTGATTTTTCGCTTTTTGATTGAAAGTGAGGTTAGTCGTGATGAGTCGAAACAAGCGGCACTACATATTGCCATTCATGATGTTGTTATTAGCGCTTACGGGTTGTCAGGTTGACTCGCGTATGAATGCGTTGGAACCATCTGGAAGCGNTGGTGAAAAGCAGCTTGACTTGATCAACTGGAGCTTAATGCTCATGATTTGCGTTTTTGCAATTGTGATAACGATTTATATTTATGTGCTGATTCGGTTCCGCAAGAGAAAAGGCGTCGATCGGATGCCCGAGCAAGTGCATGGTAATACGAAATTGGAAATTCTTTGGACGGCTATTCCCATTATTTCATTGATCGTTCTTGCATTTCCATCGGTCAAATATACTTTTGATTTGGATGAGAAACCAAAAGGTAATGATGTTATCAATGTGAAAGTGATTGGATATCAGTATTGGTGGGAATTCCAATATCCGGATTTAGGGATTACAACTGCGCAGGAATTGGTGATTCCCGTCAATAAAAAAGTGCATATTGAATTAGAAGGAAAAGATGTGCTTCATTCATTTTGGGTTCCGGCTCTTGGTGGTAAGACAGATATTATTCCCGGCCGTATCAATCACATGTGGTTAGATGCCAAAAAACCTGGCGTTTACCAAGGAAAATGTGCAGAGTTGTGTGGGCCTGGTCATTCATTGATGGACTTTAAAGTTTATGCCAAAGAACAAGCCGATTTTGATCAATGGGTTGCTGCCATGAAGCAGGCTCCGAGGAAGGCAGTATCTGAAATCGATAAAAAAGGGGAAGCGCTTTATAAACAAAACTGCATGGGCTGTCATGCAGGGGCGACACCACAAGTACCTGGACCGGAGTTAAATAATTTTGCTCTTCGCAATACCATTGCGGGGATCCTACCAAATAACAAAGAGAACTTAAAAAAATGGATTAAGAAAACGGAAGATCTGAAACCAGGAACGCGTATGCCAAAGATTAACTATTTGCAAGAAGATGAATTGGATGCTTTGACACATTATCTGTTAAACCGAAAACCAAAAACAGTGAAATAGTATATATCATGAAACAAAGGAGGGAATGTAATGGCCACGCTGATTATTGTGACCGTTGCGGTGTTATTTTTGGGAGCCATATTGACAGGTGGCTATAATCAACGGTTTCTGGACAGAGTGAAAAATTCGGTTGTCTGGGACTATATTACAACCGTTGATCATAAAAAAATTGCGCACCTCTATTATTTTGCTGGGATCTTTTACTTTGTTGTTGGTGGAATTGAGGCACTATTGATTCGAACGCAGTTGATCAGCCCAGGCTCGCAATTTTTAACTGGTGATGCATATAATCAGGTTATCACCATGCATGGTACTACCATGATCTTTTTCGCAGCGATGCCGTTGTTTTTTGGTTTAATGAATGCGATCCTTCCTCTGCAAATTGGTGCACGCGATGTAGCTTTTCCGTTTTTAAATAATTTTGGGTTCTGGTTGTTCTTCTTTGGTGCACTTCTTACCAATTTGAGTTGGTTTTTGGGAGGAGCTCCTGACGCTGGTTGGACATCGTATACCAGTCTTGCTTTAAATGAATTTAGTCCTGGACCGGGAATCGATTATTATGTTTTGGGATTGCAGATTTCCGGTATTGGTACATTAATTAGTGCCATTAACTTTATTGTGACTGTGATCAATATGCGGGCTCCGGGAATGACATTTTTGCGAATGCCAATGTTTACATGGACCACATTTGTCTCTTCATTGCTGATTTTGTTCGCATTTCCTGCGTTAACCGTTGGTTTGTTATTATTGATGTTTGATCGTCTTTTTGGATCGAACTTCTTTGATCATTCGATGGGTGGTAGTCATTTAATCTGGCAACATTTGTTTTGGATTTTTGGTCATCCGGAAGTATATATTGTTATATTGCCAGCTTTTGGAATCATATCAGATGTTGTCAGCACGTTCTCGAAAAAGCGTTTATTCGGTTATAATTCCATGGTTTTTGCAACAGCGGTAATTGGCTTTCTTGGTTTTATGGTTTGGGTGCACCATATGTTTACGGTTGGACTGGGGCCTGTTAGCAACTCAATTTTTGGTGTTGCTACCATGGCGATTGCTGTACCCACTGGGATTAAAGTGTTCAACTGGCTCTTTACCATGTGGGGCGGCGAGATCCGGTTTAACACCGCCATGCTGTTTGCGCTTGGTTTTATTCCAACCTTTGTCATGGGTGGAGTAACCGGAGTCATGGTTGCATTGCCAGCTGCTGACTTTCAGTTCCAAGACTCCTACTTTGTCGTAGCGCATTTCCACTATACTCTAATTGGTGGAACAGTAATGGCAATCTTTGCAGGATCTTATTATTGGTGGCCAAAAATGTTTGGTCGAAAATTAAATGAGACGTTGGGTAAATGGCATTTTTGGACATTCCTGATTGGTTTCCATTTGACATTCCTGCCTCAACATTGGCTTGGATTATTTGGAATGCCTCGTCGTGTCTTTACCTATAATGATGTGCCTGCACTCGCAAATATCAACCTTGTCAGCTCAATTGGAGTCATTGGCATGGCTGTAGGAACTTTGATCTTTGCCATCAATATCCTTCAATCCTTTATGAAAAAAGCGGATGCTTCAGCTGATCCGTGGAATGGTCGAACCTTAGAGTGGGCAGTTCCTTCGCCAGCTCCAGTATATAACTTTAAGCAGTTGCCACTGATCCGTGCATTTGATCAATTCTGGGTATCGAAACAAACAGGAAAAGAGATTGAGCCTGCCGAACCGCTTGGATCAATTCATATGCCGTCATCAACCTATCTACCCTTTCTGATGTCCTTGGCTCTCTTTATCGCTGGCTTTGGTTTCATTACACGGGGTTTTGCAATGGCAGCTGTCGGTTTGATACTGTTCTTTATCACCATGTACATTCGCTCTTATGAACATGATCCCGGTTATCATATTGAACCGGAGCAATTAAAGGGAGCCGAGAAGGAGGCGAAGGCTTAATGGCACAGCAAGAGAAGACGGAGACAATGGAACATTTGGAATCAGCAACGTTAGAAGGAAAGAATAAAGTACTGGGCTTTTGGCTGTTTTTAGCAGCTGAAACGGTTCTCTTTGCTTGTTTGTTTGGAACCTATCTGGCCCTAAAAGGTCGAAATATGGGTGGCCCCACCGCCCAAGAATTATTTGATCTAACCCTTGTTGCAGTTGCTACGGGTTTGCTGCTGACCAGCAGCCTGACCAGTGTACTAGCTGTTAATGCAATGAATTTAAGGAAGCTAAAAGGTGTCATTTTCTGGTTGGTTGTTACCGTTTTATTGGGACTTGGCTTCCTAATCCTGGAGATCTATGAGTTTATCCATTACACACATATGGGACATACATTTGTCAGCAGCGCGTTTGGCTCCGCTTTCTATACATTGGTAGGAACACATGGTGCGCACGTGACCTTTGGTCTATTTTGGATTGTTGGGTTGATTATCCAAGTAGCGCAAAGGGGAATAACAAAGGAAACGGCTCCGAAAGTGTTTCTGTCTACACTCTATTGGCATTTTATTGATGTAGTCTGGGTCTTCATCTTCACCCTTGTTTATCTCTTAGGAAAGGTGGGATAGAAGGATGGAAAAAGAGAATGGAGCAAATGTTCATAACAAGTCACAGACGTTACGCTATGTAATAGCATTTGCGGTAATGGTAGTGTTAACAGTTATTGCTTTTTACCTCGTTGCCACAAATGTTGTTACGGTTCAACTTTTAGTTCCAATCCTTTTAATCCTTGCCACGGTTCAAGTGATTTTACAATTGTATTTCTTTATGCATCTTGATCAAAAAGGTTCAGGGTTTCCAATTTTATTCATGTTCACAGGTGCAATTGCAGCAGTTGTTTCGGCAGTTGGGATCATTTTAATGTAAGCCTTCCATCTCGGCTGGTTAACCATCTCTCCTGATTGGCAAGGCACTTCACTTTTGTGAAGTGCCTTCGTTTTTTTGTTTAAGTTGTTTATGGGGCTAATGGTTGTCCTTTGTCTTGGTGACTTTTGTTGTATGAAAATTGTATACTATTTATACAGTCGATTTGAAAGGATTTTTTCTATGAAAATAATAAAAGCGATTCTTGGTATTCTTATTTCACTGGTCTTTATGGGATATGGGCTTGTTAATCTTTTCTCAGGGGAGTTTGGTGCAGGTATCATTCAGTTTATTTTTGGAGTGATTGTTTTTCTAGGAGGAGGTGTTACAATCCTTTATCATAAAAGATTAGAGTAGAAGGGCGAATTGACCAGAGGGTTTTCGTCAATGTGTATCGTAGATCCACGTCCCTATTTTTCATCTGATTAACTTAAAACGACCCCTCTGAAAAAGAATGAGGTCGTTTTGTCTATAGCCTGCGTTCTGTATTTTTGTAGAATTATGAATCAAGGCGCTCTTGGTCAATGGGCAGCTGGATACGAAACGCAGTTCCTTTGCCTACTTTGCTCTCTACGGAGATCTTTCCCCCGTGAAGTTTGATATACTCTTTGGCAATCGCCAGTCCAAGCCCCGTTCCTCCTTGGTTGCGCGAGCGATCTTGATCCGCACGATAGAAGCGATCAAACAAATAAGGAATATGTTTTGCTTCAATTCCCTTCCCTGTATCTATAATGGTTAGTAATAACCAGTTGTGATTTAGCTTTAACTGAATTGTAATGTTTCCATTCTTTTCGGTATATCGCAATGCATTTGAAAGAAGATTGGAAAGGACCTGTGTAATACGATTAGCGTCAAGGTTAAGTACGCATTCATCGGAAGGGATTTGATCGTCAAGCTTTAATTCGATTTCTTTCTCAATTGCTTCAGCTTGATACATACGCAAGAGATGCTGAACGATTTGCTTGATATCGGTTGGTTTTTTCTCTAATGATAGTTGACCAACTTCGGCTAATGAGAGCTGATGCAGATCTTGAACCAAACCAGATAAACGACTGACTTCATCTTGGATAGGGAGAAGTGTTGCTGGCTCTGCTGTTTTAATGCCTTGTTGAATTAATTCAAGTTGTCCTTGAATGATGGTCAAGGGTGTTCGGAGTTCATGTGCAACATCTGCAACTAGTTGGGTACGTGCTTGTTCGGTGCGCACTAGCTTTTCTGTCATGAGGTTAAAAGTGTGCCCTACCTGCCCGAATTCATCATTNGACTCTATGTCCAGACGCGCTTGTAGATCNCCTTGTTTGATGCGATTCATAGTTTGAATCATGCGGCTTAAAGGTTTTGTCAGATAGCGTGAAAACCAGATCCCCAGTAAAAGGGCAATGAGAGATGTAAATAGAATGCCATACAAAATCCCCCATGTCATTGACTGAAAAAAAGTTTTGCCAAGATTATCGAACTCATCATCATTCTTCCCAATAATTTGTAGTGTGCCAATTCGCTGTTTATTTACAATGATGGGAAAGGTGAGCGATTCTTCATTGGAATGAATCTTTTTCCCAACAATGACGAGTGGTTGATGATCTTGGTCATAAAGTGTTAGTGCTTCGATCCATCGCAAACGTCGACGATCNTTGGAAATGATAAAATGAATAAATCGATCAATGCCAATCCATGAGTGATCGTTCTCTTGATAAAAGTAAGCTAATTGCTGCGCCCATTGTTCTGCATTTCCCCTTTGATAGGAATAAGCATATTCTTGTAGGGTTCGTTTGGTATAAAGATAGGTAAAAATGAAAAAGGAGGTGCCCATTAGCAAAATAAGTAGCACCAACGCTAAAAGAACTTTGTTTCGTACTTTCATGTTACATCCCCAAACCGATAGCCAATTCCGTGTACGGTCAGTATATATTTTGGATTGGAGGGATCCGCCTCAATTTTTTTTCGCAAATGGCTGATATGACTGTCGACGCTTCGTTCATAACCGATATAGGAATGATCGTTTGTTGTTGCTTGCATCAGCTGTAAGCGACTATAGACAACACCTGGTCGTCGTGCGAGTGTCAGTAAGATTTGAAATTCAGCAGGGGTCAGATTGATCACTTGATTATTTTTCCAAACTCGAAATTTTTCTTCATCGATGATGAGTTCACCGCGATGTAATGGTTCATTTTTGATTGATGCTGGATTGGCCCGGCGCAAGACAGTACGAATTCGTGCAGTTAATTCTCGCAAACTAAAAGGTTTGGTTATATAATCATCCGCACCCGATTCAAGGCCCATGACGCGATCCGGTTCATCGGTTTTGGCGGTTAGCATAATAATTGGGATATCGGAATGTTTCCGTACTTCGCGACATACTTCAAGTCCACTGATTTCGGGTAACATCCAATCTAAAATCACCAATTGAGGAGAATGTTTATGGATCTGTTGGAGTGCTTCCGTACCTGATTTAGCTGTAATAATGTGGTACCCTTCTTTTTCAAGATACGGTTGGATAACATCCAGTACTTTTTGTTCATCATCTACCAATAGAAGAGTTGTATGGATGGAACTCACTCCCTTCGAACAGCGTAGTTGATCGATCGTTCTCATTTTTTAGTAAAATAAAGATTTTCTTGGTAATATGGTTTTTTTTGTAAGTTTAATTTACCAACAAGGAAAGCACCCTTTTTCCACATGTTGCATAGGTAGACAATAATCAAAGGCACAAATACACCGATCAAAAACTGCAGAATGATATATAGGGGAAAAGGGATTGGGATCAGTGTAAGTAATTTATTACCGATGTGTTTCATCACTATATCATGTAATAAATAAATGCCATACGAACTTTGGCTGATCAACATAAGCAGTGATGGAATTTTTTTTATTTTACTACCAATGTAGTATAGTCCGGATAGCACCAGACACGTGTAGAAAAGGATATCTACGCGTTTTGACGAAATGGTTGTAATCATTTGTTCGTTGGTTAGGTAACAGATCAATGTATAATTCAAAACAATCCCCAAAAAAATAAACAGATAATAGCGACTGATGAATTGTGTGAACCGTTCCAAATACTTACCTATATAATAACCAACTATAAAGTAGAAGATCCAACTCAAAAAAAAGAGATGGGAATACTTGTAAAATGAGATCGCCTGCAGAAATGGAAGTTGTGGTTGAAAGTTTAGATGATATAGATAGAAGAAATTAAGTAAAAATGCGATTGTGATCATCATTTTTGGCTGCAGTCGTTGTAAATATTTATTAAGCAGAAAGTACAGTGCATAAAATTGAATAATCACAATGACGAAATAACCAACCCATTCACCTAAAAAATAGATTCGCAGTAACTTTATAATAAATTCAGCGAGGNGTAAGGATTCAGCCTGAAAGATAACCGCATAAAGAAAACCAATGAAAAAATAAGGCAATATTAAGAATTGCCACCGTTTTCGCCAAAAGTGTTTTGGTTTTTTGCTTTGATATGAATGACTCAGAATAATAAGGGAAATACAAATAAAGCAGGGTGTTGCATACATAAAAAGCATTTGAAAGTTTTTTAAGTAGCTGATTTGTGTTTCATGTAGTGAATAGGTTTGATATGTATAGCTGATAGTGTGAATCAGTACAACCGATAAGCAGGCGATCGCACGTAGAAAAAACAGTTCTTTAATAAGTTTAGAGTCTTTTTTGTTCTTTTGCTGCAAAAAAATTCTCCTTTGATATCGTGGTTAAAAATTTAAGGTTCATTTTAACAAGGAGTTGTGGAGAAGTTGTGGAGGAGAAATCAGAAATTTAAGATATCAAAANACGGATCAATGAAAAACGGCTCAATCTGTTGATAAAATTGAAAAAACCCTCATATGAGAGGGCCTTGATTCATGTTACATCTAAGATTGTTTCATGGAGTCGGAGCGTTTGTTTTGGCTTCCTTGTTGTGCATTGGCTTTATTGATAAGGTTGGTTACGGTAGGGTGGTTGATCGGATCTGCAGCGGTGGACTGAGCAGATTCAGCTTTTTTGTTTGGTGAATCTTTTTTCATCTTTTTGCTCCTTTGTTAGTTTGCTTGATCATTAGTTTGTTTGTTTTGCATTGCTTTTATGTATCTGTTGCATGATCTGCTGCAGATTGATTGATCATATGATGAGCCGTTAAGACGAGGCGAGACCAAATTTGTTCACGTACTAAGCCTTGGATGCCTATCTCATCAAGCGTTTCATGCATACAGCTAAGCCATGCTTCAGCTCGCTCTTTGGTGATGGGAAAAGGTAGATGGCGTGCTCGAAGCATCGGATGGCCTCTCCTTTCGCTGTATAGAGGCGGTCCTCCTAAGTATTGTGTTAAAAACCAATATTGACGCTCCATAACAGGGCGAATATCTTCCGGAAAGAGTGGAGCGAGTAGTGGATGAGCTTGTACTTTCGGATAAAAGGTTTCGACAATAGCGCGGATGGTTTTCGCACCGCCGATCTGTTCATAAAGTGTTTGGGGTTCCATTCAAATTTCCTCCCGAATGATCATTGTTGTTTTGACTGACTGGAAGCTATTTGTTGAAACGCTTTTTCAACAGCACGAATCGTATAGGCAATATCTTCATCTTGGTGGGCAGTAGTCAAAAACCACGCTTCATACTTGGAGGGAGCGATATATACACCCTCTTTTAATAGCGCTTGGAAAAATTGAGCGAACATTTCACTATCACTTGCTTGTGCATCTGCGTAATTTGTCACTGGTTGGTCCGTAAAATAGACCGAGAATGCGCCACCGAAACGATTCATGGTGATGGCAATTTCATATTTTTTTGCTAATCGCTCGATTTGATCCGTTAGTTGTTGGGCCATTTGCTCAAGTCGCTTATATGTATTAGGCTGTTGAAGAATTTTTAGACAAGCCATACCTGCAGCAATCGATAATGGGTTACCAGCCATAGTACCGGCTTGATACATCGGTCCTTCAGGTGCAACCAGTTTCATAATTTCTTTTCTTCCACCATAAGCCCCAATGGGAAGTCCTCCGCCAATAATTTTTCCTAATGCTGTTAGATCGGGTTGCACATCAAATAATGTTTGCACACCTCCATAATGGAACCGAAAAGCTGTGATGACTTCATCATAAATCACCAGGGTTTGATGTTGGTGAGCCAATTCTTGAATCCGTTGTAAGAATCCATCTTTTGGTGGAACGATGCCAAAATTGCCGACTAATGGTTCGACGAGCACTGCTGCTAGTTGATCACCCCATTTTTTAAAGGCTTCTTCAAGTGCTTGTATATCATTATATGGAATGGTGATCACTTCTTTGGCTATACTTTCGGGAATACCTGCGCTATCTGGAATGCCGAGTGTCGAAGGGCCCGAACCAGCGGCAACCAGTACTAGATCAGCATGACCGTGATAGCAGCCTGCAAATTTTAAGATCTTATCGCGTTTGGTATAGGCTCTTGCCAAACGGATGGTAGTCATGACGGCTTCGGTTCCGCTGTTGACAAAGCGAAGTTGTTCAATTGAAGGGATGGCTTCGCGAATCATGTTTGCAAAGTGAACTTCATTTTCGTGTGGAGTTCCGAATAAAACACCGTTNGTACATGTTTCAACGATTGCTGCGTTGATGATGGGGTGAGCATGTCCTAGAATGATCGGACCAAATGCAGCTAAGTAGTCAATATACCGACGACCATCAACATCCCAAAAGTAAGCTCCTTGTCCTTTTTTGATAAAAATGGGTGAATCCAAACCGACTGCTCGAAATGAGCGTGATGGACTATTGACACCTCCTACAATGGCTTCGCAAGCTTGTTCATACAAGGCTTTTGAGCGATTGGACATTGAATCGAATCCCTCCTTTATTGTCTTTGGTTATTGTATCGACTTTGCGCAAAAATTTCGAGGGGATTACAGGTAGGATGGTTGTTGTTGATTGGTTTTTTATGATATTCTGAACCTGGGTTCTTGTTCAATGGTCATGACGATTAAATATTGATCTATTATTTTAATCTTGAATATGTTTTGTAGATAGTCTATAAGTTTATACAAAAGCAAACAGGCACTGCCGTGCATTCAAATCTGTGAAGAGGTAAGCTTGGAGGCGATTCAANTTTGTCTTTATTTACAGTTGGGAAGCGATATCAAGGGGAATATACTGTAGAACATGTTGTCAATTTTTTTGATGGCCAGTTAGCAATCGCAAATTTTCTTGATGAACGCTATTATCTGCAGTCGGTGCCATTGATCCGCGAGTTTACGACTTTGGAGTTTCATCGCTTTAAAAAGCTATATGATGAACTGGATTTAGAGCTTTTATTGCCTGTATCCGATATGTTTTTAGAAGGCGATCATGCTGTTTTTGTTTATCCATATGAACCTATACAGCCGATTCGTGATATTGTAACGGGTAGCGGAGTCAGCGATGAAGAGATTGTGGGCTGGTTTCAACAAATTGTGGAAACAGAAATCGCCTTGCAATCCATGGGGATTCCAATGTATATGATTCGCGATCCTCGCAATATTGGTTTAAACACCAATCGAGAGTTACGTGTAATCTTTACGGGTATTGAAGATGTGATGTTAACAGAATCAACCATTAACTGGGGAACCTTCTTCTATTGTGTGGCATCAGGTGAATACGTAGAAGAATCATTAAAAAGATTGCCAAGTAAACATTCCCTGTCCAAGCCGGTGGCGAGACTGGTTCAAAAAAGTTTTCGTGCGAAAAGTTTAGAAGATCTACAGACAATCATTGAGCAAGGAATGAAGAAAATACAAGGTGGGGGCTTGATTGAGAGCATTTTTGGTAAGAAAAAGAAGACAGAGCCAACACAGCCTGAGTCAAGTCCAGAGTTAACCTCGGATTCGTTGACCATTGACTCCACATCGTCTCAACCGNAAGAACAACCTCAACAGGATTATCAAGATCTTCAACTTGAAGGGAATTTGAATGATCAAAAGAATACGGTTGATTGGTCGCAAGCAATTGAACAAACAGAAGAGAAGAACGAACAAGATTATTCTCAGACCACACAAGGTTCTGCCATGCAGGAACCTGATCCATTCCATCAGCAGCTTGAAGAGATGTACCAAGCGCTTGAACAAGAAAATCAGTCTGATCAGCAGTCAATGGATCATACGAAAACGCAAATTTTTACCAATGAAAATCCATCGCTCGATCCAACTTCAGAGCAGCAGAATGATACAACAAAGCAACAGTCTTTTGATGATTTGCAACTTTCAAACACCCAAGTGCTTGATGCCGAGCAACTCAATGCAGCATTAATGGAAACTCAAACACAGGATACAGCAGAACCTAAAATGTCAGAAAATGCAAAACAGACTACGACGCAAGATCAATCACAGGATGCAGATAATCAAATCTTTTCGGCAAGTGATTTATCAAGCATTGAAGCTGAATTAAAAGAGCTGGAGCAGAACATTCAGTCGGAGAAAGAGCAAGCTCAGAAGGAACCAGAGGGACCGGAATCATCTAAACAAGAAACAGAATCCTTGGAACAAACTACTGTTCAACCTGCGGCGGATGATTTGGAGCAGCTAGAGGAACTGTTTAGTGAGCTGAATCAGTTACAAGAGCAACCTGCCAATACAAGCGAGCAGCAAAATGAACAAATCCAACAGGNCGAAGAACAGCCTGAGCAAAACACATCGCAGGAGCAAACACTCTCGGATTTGGATGAAAAAATGAAGGAAATTGAGAATTTGTTTGATGAGTTAAATCAAGGACAAATACAGACCAACTCAGTCTCTGTTACAGAAGAAGCAGAGACAACGCAAGGGTCAGTAAAAGTAGAAACTCCTCGTGAAGAGCAGGTAGTGAAAGCCGAAGAGATTGCGGCTAGCGCTTTAGTTGAGGAAGCGGTTGAAGAGCAAGTTACAGCGAAAGAGGAAAAAGTTAAGGAGCCGGTTAAAGATGAGCATGTTCCAATTGAGGAGGCAGTAACTGAGGAGGAGCCGGAGGATCCAGAGGATCCCTTAGAAAAATTGCGCATTGAATTTGAACAAGAGCAAAAAAAGTTGCTCGAAAGGCAACAACAAAGGTTGAAAGAACGGCAACAGGCATTAATTGTTGAAGTGCAAGAAGAATTAAAGCGCCGGCAGGAGGAGTTATTAAGAGAAATNGAGGAACAGGAAGAGAAAATGCTGTTGGAGCTTGAGGAGGAATTCCAGCGGCGGAAATTAGAAGAGATGCGGAAAATTGAGTTAAATACTTTGCGGAAAAAACATGAAAAAGATGTGAAGAGTGGTTTAGAAGAAATTCGTAGGAAATATCAAGAGAAAGAAGAGAAAGAATTAAAACAGTTGGAAAAAGAATATCATCATCGCAGAGAAGAAATTATTAATCAGTATCGAGAACAGAGAAGAAAAGAAGAAGAAGAATTTAAGGCGAAGAAAGCAAAAGAATGGGAAGAAGTAATGAAAAAATTCAATGAATCAGATGCAGATGATGAAAAAGAACAAACCGGTCAACAAGACAAACAGCAAAAGACAGTAGAAGGGAAGAAAACAAAAACAGAGAAAAAAGAAAAATCACAGAAGCGAACTGGCAAGAAAACAAAAGAGGCCAAAAAAAGAAATCCGTCACAGAAAAAAACTTCCGCCAAGGGAAAAGAAGAGAAAACGAATGATAATGAATCGACTTCGCAGTCAGATCAATCCAAACAAGCCAATAAAGAGGTCTCTGCAGAGGAAGCAAAATAGTTGCGGCTGTTATCAGAAAACGACCAATTGCTCCAAGACGGCAATACTTCTTGTTTTCAAACTGGGAGGATGGTTATGTTTCCATTTTCATTAGCGAGTTTTGGGATTGGTTCGGCTAAGGTTGATACCCGTATTGAGCAAAATCGTGTTCGAGCAGGAGATTACTTGCGAGGGACGGTATATGTTTTCGGCGGTAACAGTTCTCAGACTGTTGATTCGATCTATCTCTATATTGTGACACAATATTCAAAAGGATCNAAGATGCAACATTATATTTTTAAAGAATATCGTCTTGCCAATTCATTTGTAATTGAACCAGGTCAAAAAGAAGAGATCCCTTTTAAAATTCGTATTCCAATTGATTTACCCATGTCATGTGGCAAGTACCCCATTTATTTGAAAACGGGTTTGGATATACAGATGGCTATTGATCCAACTGATGAAGATCGATTTGAGGTATTGCCCATTCCGNTTGTGTCGCAGGTGCTAAAATATATCGAGGAAGCAGGTTTTGTTTTGCATTCAGTTGTCAATCAATTTGCTAAAGAGGGTGACCGCCCGCATCCCTTTATTCAAAATTTCCATTTTCGGCCAGACGGACGTTATCGCGGGTATATCGACGATCTCAATGTGTTTTTTGAAGTTCAACCAGAAGATATTTTTGTAGATATGGAGATTATACGAGATCAGAGCGCATTATATACCAACTTTTATTGGAATTTTGATCAGCCGAGAGAAACCTTTTGTATAAATGGTGAAAAATATGAAAAAGATCCGATGATCGGCATTCAGGAGTTTCTTCGTAAGGGGCAATGAGGATGTTTGGAAAAGTATTGGCAAGTTTTGGCTTCGGTTCAGCGAAAGTCGATACCCGGTTGGAGAGAGCGACGTATCGTCAAGGCGAATTGGTGCGAGGAGAGATTTTTGTTCAAGGNGGCGAAACGGAACAAACGATCAACTCCATCTATATTTATTTAATCTTAGAAAACTATAAAGATGAGCAGCGAAATCATTATATCCTTGATGAGATTCTTTTGACTGATGCATTTTCGATTGCTGAACATGAGACGAAGGTGATTCCTTTTCAATTTCAACTTCCCTATGATGCACCTGTTACGTCAGGTGGATGTTCGATATACTTAAAAACAGGGCTTGATGTAAAAATGGCGATTGATCCCAAGGATCGTGATGGAATTGAAGTATTGCCATGTCAACTGATTGATACGATCATTAATACAGTAGAAGAGATTGGATTTCAATTGCAGGGAATAGAGTTTGACTATGAAATGTATCATGCGCGGCATCCGTTTGTCCAAAAGTTTAAATTTCATCCAATTGGTGGATACAGGGAACTTGTAGATAATATCAAGTTGGTTTTTTATCCAACTGCAGATAAAATTGATGTGATCATGCACATCTATAAAAAAGCAAGGGATTTAAAAAGTTCAATTGAAGAAATGATGGAGATGGGTGCACATGTGTCACGTGTAACGGTTGTTGATGGTGAGCCGGATCTGCTTCAACAATTCAAAAGCGAAATTGATCGTTGTCTCTCAACATAAATCCATCTTTTCTGCCGGGCGTAAATAAAGGAAATAGGTATTCCAATTGTGGGGAATACCTTTTTTATGTTGCATGTTGGTTCTTGAAGGAGATGATGATGAAAATGCTCTCAATCTACGCCAAAGGATTAACCAAGGAATTCAAAGTATATCAAAGTCGTACTGGTTTAATCGGTGCATTTCGAGATTTATTCAATCGCAAGTATAAGGTAATCCGAGCTGTTGATGAAATCGATTTGGAGATNCATCAGGGAGAAATGGTTGGCTATATTGGAGAAAATGGAGCGGGAAAGTCAACAACAATTAAGATGTTGACGGGGATTCTTGAACCAACAGCAGGCGAGTTAAGAGTAAATGGATATCATCCACATCGCGAGCGAGAAAAGTTTGTGCGAACCATTGGCGTTGTATTTGGACAACGAAGTCAACTTTGGTGGGATATTGCTGTTCAAGAATCGTTTCGTTTGTTACAAAAGGTTTATCGGGTGCCGGAGGAACAATATCAGAAACATATCAAGCGAATGATCGATGTGATGGATATTGGCGATCTCTTAAATCAGCCTGTCAGGAAACTCAGTTTGGGCCAACGTATGCGTTGTGAATTGGTAGCCGCTTTGATTCATCAGCCGCCATTGTTATTTTTAGATGAACCAACGATTGGATTGGATGTTCTGGTGAAAGATAATATTCGCAAGTTTCTCAAGGAGATTAATCGGGAGTTTCAAACTACGATTTTATTGACTACCCATGATTTATCAGATATTGAAGCTTTATGCTCTCGCGTTATCATGCTAGATCAAGGAAAGATTATTTATGATGGGGATTTAAATCGGCTAAAAAGTGAATGGGGAAGTGGAAAGAAGATTCACTTTGAAACAGCAGAAGATCTATCATTGGAGCAACTCCAAGCGTTAACAAAAGGTTTGTCCGTTACCTGGGTAAAACAGACGGATCGCAGAGTAAGCGCCATTTTGGACAATGGTGTTTCAGTTTCCAAAGTCCTGTCCCATTTAGTTGAGCGAGTGCCGATCCGAGATGTGCAGATTGAAGAAGATAGTACAGAGGAAATCGTGCGAAAGATCTACCAGGGAGGATGAACCGATGTTAAGTGTATATTTAGAAGTGATACGCATCCGCTTCCTTATGATGCTAGCATATCGAGTTAACTATTATAGTGGCATTATCATCTATAGTTTAAATATCGGTGTTTACTATTTCTTGTGGAAAGCTGTATATGGGGATGGAACAAGCTTAAATGGAATGACTGTGGTGCAGATGTCCACGTATATAGCCGTTTCATGGATGGCAAGAGCATTTTACTTTAACAATCTTGACTTGGAAATTGCTGAAGAGATTCGTGAAGGCACGGTAGCTGTGCAACTAATCCGCCCCTATCAATATTTATTCGTCAAAGCGGCCCAAAGCTTTGGTGAAGGAATTTTTCGTCTATTATTTTTCAGTGTGCCAGGTTTAATCATCATCTCCTTTCTCTTGCCCATTCAGCTGCCAGCACCGGGCCTGGTTTGGTTAAAATTTGGATTAAGTCTTTTATTGGGTTTTATTATCAATGTCCAGGTCAATCTCTTGATTGGAGTTTTAACCTTTTTTCTGTTGAGTAGTCGGGGGCTTTTTCGAGCCAAACGAGTGTTGGTTGATCTGTTATCTGGAGTTGTCATTCCGATTTCGTTTTTTCCAGGTTGGGCACAAACCATTCTTTCTTGTTTGCCTTTTCAGGCAATCAGTTATTTGCCCAACATGACATTAATTAAAGGCCTTGCTGGCATTGCGTTCTGGAAGACAATTGGTTTGCAACTCTTTTGGGCCATGATGATGTGTTTACCGATTGCGATCATCTGGGCAAAAGCAAAGAAACGTATGGTTGTGCAAGGTGGTTGATGATATGGTTGCACTCGTCCCCCTTTTCTGGGAATACCTTAAACAATACATCAAAACTCGCTTAGTCTATCGTTGGGATTTTTTAGTGCAAGTTGTGATTGATTTGCTGTTTCAAGTCTTCAATCTCATTTTTATTTTGGTTGTGTTTACACATACGACTCAATTAAATGGCTGGACCCAAAATGAAGTCATTTTTATCTATGGCTATTTCCTTGTTCCTTGGGCATTTTTTGCTACTTTTTTTAACATCTGGACGTTTAACGATCGTTATATTATTCAAGGTGAATTGGATCGGGTGTTAACAAGACCCGTTTATAGTCTTTGGCAAGTACTGATGGAGAACATGACACCCGAATCATTGTTGGGGGTTCTAAATGGCTTGATTGTGATGGGTTGGAGCATGTCAAAGTTAGAGCTTACGTGGACATGGTTTGATCTCATGTTCTTTGTTTTGTTTGTTTTTGGTGGGGCTGCGATTTATGGCGGAGTGAATGTTGCAATTATGAGCATTAGTCTTTATACGGACTCGAAAAATGATATTCAGCCTATTATCTATAATATTGGCAATTATGGTCGGTATCCAGTTAATCTTTATGATCGTCTCATTCAAATTGTATTGACATGGATTTTACCCTTTGCTTTTGTTGGCTTCTATCCAGCTACATTCTTTCTCGATCGGCAGGAATGGAGGGAATTCGCACTGTTAACGCCGGTGGTAGGTTTTATTGTGCTTGCTTTTGGTGTTTTTTGTTGGAATCGTGGGATTCGGCATTATCGAGGAGCTGGGAATTAGCTTATGTTGTTTTGGGTAAAATCGATACGAAGAACGGAGTTGTATTGAAATCCGTTCAAGGTATAATGGTCTTTAAATTGAAACAAATGGAGGTCTCATCATGCTGCAGATTGGCGATCAAGCAATCGATTTTACCTTGCCTGCTAAGAATGGCGAGCTAGTTACCCTCTCTGAATTTCGNGGAAAAATGGTCGTTCTTTATTTTTATCCACGCGATCTCACACCAGGTTGCACCACAGAAGCATGCGATTTTCGCGATTATTCCCCTGAATTTGAAAAGCTTAATACGGTGATTATCGGTATTAGCCGTGATCCGATTAAAAAGCATCAAAAGTTTGCCGAAAAGTATCAGCTGCCTTTTTTGCTTTTAAGTGATGAAGATGGAACGGTTTGCGAGCAATACGGGGTGTTAAAGGAGAAAAATATGTTCGGGCGAAAAGTGATTGGCATTGAGCGTACGACCTTTGTGATCGATGCGGCAGGGAAGATTGCCAAGATCTATCGAAAAGTCCGCGTCAAAGGTCATGTTCAGGAAGTATTATCTTTTGTAAAGGGATATCCGCAACATGTTTAGACAGACGCTCTATGATTGGCCGGAGTATTATGATTGGACTTCGGAGGGGCTTGCCAATGATGTCAATTACTACACCGAACTAGCCAAACGAACGGGTGGCCCCGTACTCGAATTAGGTTGTGGAACAGGAAGAGTGAGTTTAGCCATTGCGCGCGAAGGAATCCAAGTATTTGGCATTGATCAATCGGATTCCATGTTAACACAGGCAAAGAGAAAGGCAATGGATTTGGGCCTGAATGGCCGCGTGCAATGGATTCAAGCCAATATGGCTGAGTTTAAGCTGGATCAAAAGTTCCCTTTGATCATNATCCCCTATCGTTCGTTTTTGCATCTGACAACAGTAAGGGAACAAATCTTAACATTGCAGCGGATTCGAAAACATTTATTGGATCAAGGATTGTTTGCGTTCAATGTGTTCGTTCCCGATCCTGAGGAAATGGCAATGGAGGGGACGCAGCGTTTCCGGGGAGCTTTCCCGATTCCCGGAACCGGCGAAACAGTTGAAATCTATGATACAACCACCTTTGATCATTTTCATCAGTTGGCTTATGTCCAGCGTTACTATGAACGGTTTTCCAAGGAAGGTGTTTCACTCGAGCGAATTCGAACACAAATGAAATTTCGGTATATTTATCCAACTGAATTGGAGCATCTGCTGACTTTATGTGGTTTTCGGATTGTGAAGCGGTATGGAACGTTTTCCGGTGAAGTTTTTCATGCTGAGAGTAAAGAGTTAATTATTGAAGCTAAAAAATGTTCAAGAGAAGTGAGAAAAGGGTAATGGAATGATGATTACGAAACCAACACAAGTTCCTGTACAAAAAATTTTGGCCATTTTACAAGAGATGTATCCAGATGCGCATTGTGAACTGAATTATCGTAATCCGTTTGAATTATTAATTGCAACCATATTGTCTGCGCAAACAACGGATCGACAGGTCAATATCGTCACGAAAGACTTGTTTAAAGAGTATCCCACTCCTGAAGACTTTTTACGCTTAACGGAGGAAGAGTTAGCTGAAAAAATCCGTGGAATTGGCTTATTTCGGAATAAAAGTAAAAACATCTTAAAAACTTGTCAACTGCTTGTTTCAAAATTTGGTGGACAAGTACCGAAGGAACGAGCGGAACTCGAATCATTGCCTGGAGTCGGAAGGAAAACGGCAAATGTTGTCTTAAGCAATGCATTTTCGATTCCAGCATTGGCTGTGGATACGCATGTGCAGCGCGTTTCCAATCGTTTGGCATTGGCAGATAGCAAAAATCCTTTGGAAACTGAGAAGCAATTGATGAAAAAGATTCCAAAAGAACAGTGGATTGATACACATCATCGGTTAATTTGGCATGGACGAAGATTGTGTCATGCGCGCAAGCCAAAATGTGAGCAGTGTAAATTATATACACTTTGTTGGTATGGAAAGAGTCAAAAAAAGGAGAATAAAATAAGTTAGACAAATCCTTTGAAAACGATTCGGTGCATGAGGAGTCGTTATGAAAAAGTTTATTCATGCCTTGTTGGTATGTATATTGGTTACCGGNTGCTCGATTTTTACTTCAGGCGAAAAGGTGACGATCAAGAAAGAAAAGAAGAAAAAGAATACTTTGTTTACTTATGATTCAGTCTCAAGGGATGTAAGTGGGATTATCCAAGAAGGTCCTGGCCGTTATCCAAGAGATGATGATCAGGTTCACACCACCATCCCAAAAAAAGCGATTGAGGATTTGAAAACACTGCCGCCGAATATGGATGCCGAAACCGCGTATAATCAATTGATTTATTTATTTCGGCGAGATTATCAGATGCTTGAGTTTCGCTTCGCAAATATCAAACCCGTGATCACGGTGAGTGAAGAGCGAAAAAAGGCGAAGCCAAGGAAGGAGCACTTAAGGGTAAACATTGTTGTTTTAATGGATAGTGGACCCGAAATGCTCAAAACCATTCCTGGGACCAAGCGGAAGAAATTTGATCGGTTAAAGCAACAGGTAAAAAACAGTATCCTTGATCTGCGTCGAAACATCCCACAAGGGATAACTTATTATGTAATGTTTAGTTCATATGATGGCATTGCGAATATTTGGTCAGATCTAGCACCTCTTGATCAAGTGGAAGAGAAGGTTTTTCCCCGTATTGATGAGGTTGTGCCAGGCGGAGAACCTGATTTGCCATCTCAATTTGAATTAGTGATGGAACTATTAGAAAATCAAACCGCGGGCAATGTTTTAAATCAAGTTTTCATGATTACAGGTAGTGAAAGAGAATTAGAATTTTCGTCATTCAAAAGGGCACACGATTTGTTTGAATCGGAAGTCCAGGCACAAGTTCATGCAATCAATTATGGTGTGACTAATCAGGAAGTTATTGATGATTTGCAATCGATTGCGGATGCTGGTTTAGGTGACTATATTGTTGCGAATCCAAAAAATGATGTTCCATTTGACTTTAAAGATCAAACTGATTTTAGTGATGATGGATATAATCCTCGCGAATATCAAAAGTTTCGCATTGAGGATTGGACAAAGCGAATCGCCGAATTAAAACAAGAACAAATTTTAGCAATTGATACATTGTATGAGGAAGAGTATCAACAGCTGATGGCTGCAACAAAATATCTAAAAATGAAAGAGGAAGAAAAGGAGAAACTGTTTGAAGAGATCGAATTTCGGAGAAAACTTCTTTCCCGGCATTATCAACGGGAACTCGATCGACTGAAATCCTTTTATCAATATTCGAGGGATGAATTAGGGTTGAAATAGGTGCTATAGTTATGNATAAGGGTGGTCAATTTTTTGACATAAACCGAAAAGGGAAGTACACTGTTTATATAAACAATAAAAAGAGAATTATTATCGATAAAAATAATAAAAAGTGAGGTGAGAACGATGGTTTCGGTTTCTGAACGGTTTTCAGAAGCAGTCAATGTCTTAAAAGCCAATGGTGTAAGAATGACGCCACAACGACATGCAATCTTAAATTATTTGTTATCAACGATGAGTCATCCGACTGCTGATGAGATTTATAAAGCATTGGAGATGTCATTTCCCAATATGAGTGTGGCTACGGTTTATAATAATCTACGTGTTTTTAAAGATGCAGGACTAGTGAAAGAACTTACTTATGGTGATGCTTCAAGCCGTTTTGATGCCAATATGAAAGATCATTATCATATCATTTGTAGTGAGTGTGGCAAAATTACTGATTTTGAGTATCCAGTTTTGACAGAGGTCGAAAAAAAAGCTGCCGAGAAAACAGGATATTTAGTTGAGACGCATCGGATGGAAATCTATGGTATATGTCCGGACTGTCGAAAAAAAGATGAGTAATCGGGTGAAACCTTTTCCGTGGTTTGTGTTGCTGTCGATTGTTTCGATCGCCTCCCATACAGATCCTCTTCTCATTCAACGATTAATCGCGAACCGCTCCTAGTTTACTTCCTTTATATAATGGGTGGTAAGCGTATCATAAGAAGAGGATTTTTTTATGCTTTTCATTTCGATTGTCCTGCAGCTTAAGAAATGTTTTCAGATTATTGATTTGGTGCATCTTTTGGATCAACGGATAGTAATGCTTTACAATACATACATTGATCGCGTTTCCCTAGGACTTTTGTTTCTTTTTGACATTCGGGGCAAACGACTTTAATCGCGTGAGTGGATAAGATCCCTGTCCAAAAGTAGATGCCAACACTACCCAGGATGAAGAGAAATCCAAGGATGAAAAATAGCCACATCAGGCTCTGCCATAGAAAACTAAGATACATAGTCCCAAAACCAATAAAAATTAACAGAAGCGCGAATGTGCGAATTTTGTTAATCTTACCTGATAGCATGAACGTTCTCCTTTCAGGATGGGCTTAGCATTAAACATAAAGGATTTTTGTTGGTTATACAACTTTGTTTTCAACAATAGTGTCCCATCAAGCCCTTCAATTATATCGCAGATNAAAAGAGTAGGCACTCATGTGCCTACTCTTTTTATAAGGGATGAATCATGATAAGTCCAAGGAAAATTATACTGGAAGAGTCCGTGTTTTATCATGTTTGGAACAAACATGTTCTTCGGTAAAAAGATAATCCAAATACTGAGTGCCACTATCTGAAGGATATAAAATGAGTTCACTGTAACCGGAACTGCGTACTAATTCTACACAGTGATCCGCAGAAATTTGTGGAATGATCATGATAATGGGAACTCCGGACGAAAGTCGAAGCTCGCCCAAAAGATAATGATTGGATAAATAATGGCTAGTCAAAGATAATAGCGTATCAATGACGCTATATGCATCTAAAAATAAGGAGTGATCTTTGCTAGATGGAAATTTGAGAAACAATTTTTTGGCGTATTGTTTGTCGAATGTTTCAGCGATGGTTCGTGCACTAAGTTCAAAAACTAGACCACGTTGATAAAGACCATGAATAAAAGTGTACCAAGGTATTTGGGCGTCGATTGATTCATCTTTGATCCANTCTTTTAATACATATTGAATTTGCGATTTAAAAGAATGTGGTTTTTCAATGCTGGTTTGAACTTCTTTCTCCAATGTTGGATCTTCTGGTAAGATGGAGCGGCATAATTCCAGCAGTGCATCATTGTTATATTTCATATTGCATCCCTCCTTTAGAATTGGGGACGTCAAACAATAGAACGAACATATGTTCCTTCATATTATATTACATACCAACTACTAAAACAATATACGTAAATTTATTTTTTTTTAGGTATAGAATAGAAAAAAGTTTGTCGAATTTGTGACTTTTTATTGAAGTGAGGCAAATCCATGGATGGAAAAATCATGAAGATCTTGCGCTGAAAATTGATGAGCCATGCTTAACGGATCGAAAGTCCTGATTGCATCCTGACAAGATTAAATTGAAGTTTGGCTCGATCAATGTATATAGCGAGTTGTAGCGAGAAGTGATATGTTTCAAGACGAAGATTCGATCATGATGGAGCAAGCTGCTTTTACACGAAGATATTTCTCGCTTGTTTCGCTTAACATTGCCTCGAGCCTTGGTCAGGATGCAAGGGGAAATCGAGTCAAAATATAATTACTAGTATAATAGGTTAACGGTTGAGCGGATGCTCTTTGGGATTTTTATAAAAGCTTAAACATGTCTTGGCAAAAATGCAATTGAGTATAACAAGGACATGCTTTTCAAAACATTGGTTTTGTCACCTTGAAGCAGCTTGCGTTTATTCAGCTAGAATTTGCTCAAATTCGTTTAAGACTTCATCCAGTGTCATTTTATCATCTACATATAATTTTATTAATTGAAATAAAAAATCAAGCTTTTCTTCAGGTGCCTCTAGCGTATCAAGCATTTCCTGGTACGGATCAAAAGAGCGAGAAAGAATGTTGACGCTATTGGATTGAAGCGCAGTTTCTAAGTTACTGGTTGTGTTATAGATGTCTTTTAACATGTGAAGAATGATGCCAACAAGTTGTTTCTTTTGATGATCCATTATGCTAGTCAGTCTCCTTCTCTTTTAAATCAAATTTAAAAATTTTATCTCATTTACACAAACAATATTATATCAGAATCTTCTATTTGAATTAAATGAGTTCTATTATAATTTTTTAGAGGATATTAATATTTAAATAAGAAAATAGGCGAAGATTCTTTGTTTATTCCAATTGAGGTAAAAGGAGTGTTCATGTTGAAGGCTGTTGTGGTTGAGAAGCCGGGTGGAATCGAACAATTGCAGATAAAGGAATATCCGCGGCCTGCTTGTGGAGAAAATGAGTTGCTTGTTCGCGTTAAAGCTACATCTGTCAACCGTGCTGATCTATTGCAGCGAGAGGGGAAATATCCTCAGCCATTTGGTGCTAGTCCTATCTTGGGATTGGATATGGCTGGTGTGGTGGAGGAAGTGGGCTCCATGTGTAAAGGAAATTTTCAGCCGGGTGATCGCGTTTTCGGATTATTAAACGGAGGGGGATATGGCGAGTATGCCACGATCTTAGAAGAGATGGCCATCCCGATTCCTGATAATATGAGTTTTGAAGAAGCTGCTGCAATCCCAGAGGTGTTTTTGACTGCTTATCAAACATTGTTTTGGCTTGGCAAGTTAAAACGAAATGAGACGGTATTGATTCATGCTGGTGCAAGTGGTGTTGGAACAGCAGCGATTCAATTAGCTAAAACCATTGGCGCGACTTCCATGGTGACGGTTGGATCGGCTGAGAAACAGAAAGCATGTTTAAAATTAGGAGCTAAATTTGCCTTTAATTATCATGAAGGTCCTTTTTCAGCACAGGTAAAAAGCTCTACGCATGGACAAGGTGTTCATTTGGTATTGGACTTTATTGGGGCTCCATATTTTGAGCAAAATCTTGATGTGTTGCAAGTGGATGGACGATTGGTTTTAATCAGTATCTTGGGTGGAAATCGTTGCAGACAAATCAAATTATCAAAGATTCTTAACAAACGTTTGACAGTTGTGGGAACGACATTGCGTTCGCGAACAGATGAATACAAAATAAAGTTAACAAAGGAATTTTTTACGTTTGCATTACCGTTGTTTCAAGAGCGGAAGTTGCGACCTGTTATTGATAAGGTTTTTCCAATTTCGGATGTCCAAGCAGCGCATCAGTATATGGAAGAAAATCGAAATATAGGAAAAATTATTCTGCGCACAACCTGGGATTCTTAAAAGGTTTATTTGATGTTTCAGCTTTCTATGATATACTTATTTTGGATATCCGTGTAACTCTTTGCTAAATCAGTAAAAGCTATTCGGAGGCAACTCGNATTGTTAGCGTTAACATATTTGAATAGTTAAACGAATCACTTGGCTTACACCTATCAATCTACCCTTTACGGGATATTGGGGAGTTTTTCAAATGTTTGAGCAGAATGGTGCTGGGTATCTCTTTTCACGAGAAATCAGGGACTTGATTATTCCGAAAGAAGATGTGGTAACGGTTGATCCGGAGTGGTCTCTTGAGCGTGCATTACTCGTTTTAACCAGAAGGCAAACGTCGTCTGTCCCGGTCATCAATAAGCAGAGCCAAGTTGAAGGTATTATTAGTAAAACGGATATTTTAGATTTTATGTTACAACATAGCAAGAATCAAACATTCGATTTTTCAGGTCTAAGTCAACATCAAGTAAAGGAAGCAATGGATCGAAACCATCAGGGAATCATGGCAAACTCCATTTTCTCCTTTGCTTTTGAGATCCTTGTTCATCGTTCATATATTCCTATTATTAATGAGAAATCGCAGTTTGTGGGCATTTTAACAAGAAAAGTCTTAATGGAAAAAGTAATCGAATATTTCCAACAAGAATATCTCGAAACCGTTGGTCGTCGAAAAGAAGGATAAAGAAAAAACAGACAAATCTTCCAGATAAAATAAAGACATGAGCTTGAGAAAATGTGATTCATTGTTGGAAGCAGCCGAATAAAAGGCTGTCTTTTTTT
>JGI1652J44930_10000167_pt1 | contig 25773 bp, 24 predicted proteins | sample NewIslsDNAsample_FD_44930 | JGI IMG/M metagenome (IMG submission 44930)
ATAAAACCGAGAAAAGCTACGGAAGAAGAAATAAGTCTATTCCATGACAAAAGATATATTGAGGCTGTAAAAGCAGCAGGAAATGGCGAGCTTTCTGAAATTCAAGCTGAAAACTTTGGGCTTGGTACAGAAGATACACCAATTTTCCACAATATGCATGAAGCTAGCTCATGGTTAGTTGGCGGAACGTTATCAGCTGTTGATTATGTGATGAACGGGAATGGGAATCATGCGCTCCATTTAGGCGGTGGACTTCATCATGGTTTTCAAGGTAAAGCATCGGGATTTTGTATATATAATGATTGTGCCATTGCGATTAAATATATTCGTGAAAAATATAATGCCAGAGTCCTATACATAGATACCGATGCCCATCATGGAGATGGAGTCCAGTGGGCCTTTTATGACGATCCAAATGTATGTACTTTATCTATTCATGAAACGGGAAGATATTTATTTCCCGGGACAGGAAATGTTAATGAACGTGGAATCGGACAAGGGTTTGGTTATAGCTTTAATGTCCCACTAGACGCATTTACAGAAGATGAATCATTTTTGGAAGCATATAAAAGGACGTCAACAGAAATTGCAGAATATTTTAAACCGGATATCATTTTGACTCAAAATGGCGCGGATGCTCATTATTATGACCCACTTACTCACTTATCTTGTACAACAAAGATCTATCGCGAAATTCCTAAAGTCGCACATCAACTTGCACATCAATACTGTAACGGAAAATGGATAGCCGTCGGTGGAGGNGGCTATGACATTTGGAGAGTTGTTCCTAGAGCATGGTCATTNATTTGGTTAGAAATGAATGAAAAAAATGATAACGTTTATGGAGAGTTACCAAAAGAATGGATCGATAAGTGGCAAAACAAAACGTCGTTACCACTTCCAAAAAATTGGGATGATGCGAAGGACATCTACCCACCTATTCCAAGAAAGCTTGAGATTGAAGAAAAAAACCGAAAAGTTGTTGATCAGTTATTAAGTTTTATCCATTCATAATTTTTTCATAATTAAAAGCTGTCCGAAGTTATGAACAGTCTATTAATATACCCCGCACCTGTTCATAATTGATTTCGGACAGCTTATGGAATGTCTGTTTCTTCAGAAATAATTATTTCTACTCGTCTGTTTTTCTGCCAATTTTCCGGACCGTCATTAGGAGCAATCGGTCTAGTCTCGGCGTATCCTATCGCAACAAATCTTTCTGGTTCTATCCCAAATTCATCGATTAAGTACATAATTACACTACTAGCTCTTGCAGATGACAAATTCCAGTTCGAAGGATATTGTACTGTATTTATTGGTCTTGAATCTGTGTGACCTTCAACTTTTACAAGATTCGGTATATCTTTTAACAGTTCCCCTACTTGATTGAGAAATGGAAATGAACTTTCTAATAGCACAGCTTCTCCTGTATTAAATAGAATATGTTCAGGTAATACAAGAACAATTCCTCTTTCATTTCTCGTTGCTACAATCACATCATCTAACTTAAAATCTTTAATATATTGATTAATTTTAAGTAATAATTCATCTAACTTATCCTTGCTATTTCCATCACCAGTACCTGAACCTTTTTGATTCCCTTCTTCATCAATCAAATCATCAGAGGCAGATGGATAGTCTAAAGGAATTGAAGATGGATAAAAATCTAGTATATTTCTCTGTTTAAAAGATTCGGCAATCTCTTGAAATTTTTTTAAGTCAAGTTGAGACATTGAAAACAATAGAATAAAGAATACTAGAATNAGAGTGACTAGGTCAGAAAAGGTAATCATCCATAATGGAGCGCCTTTTTTATTATTTTGAGGAGATTTTTTTATTTTCATTTATTAACTGCCTCCTCACGCTCCATTTCATGTAATTCTTTTTCCCGTTTTTCCTCTGAAGATAAGAATGCAATTAATTTTTCTTCTAATAATTTAGGATTTTGTCCTGATTGAACGCCGATAATCCCTTCAATCATGACTTGCTTTACAAAAACTTCCCGCTCTGTCTTTTGAGCAAGCTTTGATGCTAACGGTAAAAATACTAAATTCGCTAGCATCGAACCATATAAGGTCGTTATAAGCGCTAATGCCATATTTGGTCCTAATGTTGATGGATCATTCAAATTATTCAACATTAACACTAAACCAATTAATGTCCCAATCATTCCCCAAGATGGTGCATATTCTCCCGCTTTTTCTAGCAAACTTCTTCCTCTTCGATGCCGCTCTTCCATTGCTGCGATTTCAGCATTCATCACATCTATAATNACTTCTTGCTCAACCCCATCAACCGCCAATAAAATACCTTTTTTCATAAATGGATCGTTGAGCTCTTCTATTTCAGTTTCCAGGGCTAATAGTCCTTCTCTACGGGCACGATTAGATAGACGTGTAAATGTATTAATCAATTCACCTAAGTGATATTCATTCTTTTTAAATGCTTGACGTATAACATTAACCAGCAGTTTCATATCTTTTAATGAAAAACTGACAAACATTGCTGCTAGTACACCGCCAAAAACGATGAGGATCGATGATAAATCAATAAACATTAAAAATGATTCAATACCTCTATTGGCCGTGATGGACAATGAGATTACGACAATACCGAATAAAATACCAATAGGTGTCAATAAATCGAGCTTTTTCATAGTCCCTCTCCCGCAAATAAATATGTCTCTTTCTTTTTATATCGACAAAATTTTCACTTTGTTGAACTTCTTTTCTCAATTCGATGTGGGAGAGTAACAACAAGTTCATTCACTTCTTCTTTTTCCATTAGTTTTGTTAAAAGCCTCATGGCTACAGCCCCAATATCATACAGTGGTTGAACGACAGATGTCAGTTGTGGACGAACCATCATAGCAAGTCTTGTATTATCCGAAGTGATGACTTCTAAATCATTTGGAATGTTGACTCCTTTATCTTGAGCACCATGAATGACCCCAAGTGCCATTTCATCAGAAGTAACGAAAATGGCTGTTGGTTTTTCATCCAATGATAATAAATACTCAATGGCTTCCATTCCAGAATCATACGTGTAGTCGCCTTCAAAAACATATTCTTCTTTAAATGGAATATTTGCATCCTTTAATGCTTTTTTATATCCGTTTAACTTCAAATCTCTATTAATAGGTTCGTGCATCGGCCCTATAACTAAAGCTATTTTTGTATGTCCGTTTTCAATAAAAGATTGAACAGCATCNNANGCTGCCTTTTCATAGTCAATATTGACAGATGGAATTGTACCTGTTNGTTCAATGGAACCTGCTAATACAATCGGTGAAGGCGATTTTTTAAACTCTTCAATAAGATTTTCCGTAATATTACCGCTCATAAATACAATTCCATCGACTTGTTTCCCAAGCATTGTATTAAGTAAGTGCAGCTCTTTCTCTTCATTTTGATCAGAGTTGCTTAAAATGATATTGTATTTATACATTGTAGCAATATCTTCAATTCCACGTGCGAGTTCGGCAAAGAAAATACTGGAAATATCAGGGATAATCACACCAACTGTTGTTGTTTTTTTACTAGCAAGACCTCTAGCTACCGCATTTGGACGATACCCTAAACGATTAATAACTTCCAAAACCTTTTTTCTTGTAGATGGCTTAACATTCGGGTTCCCATTAACTACACGTGAAACCGTTGCCATTGATACATTTGCTTCTCGAGCTACATCATAAATTGTTACGTTCATTCATACCACTCCTTAATTTATTACAATTTTACATACTCCGACATTTTGTATCTATATTTTATCAATTAATAAACAAAAAATATTTATAAGATTTGTGAATTATTAATATCTATCGCTTATATACCAATGAATTTATGTATAATAATACGATACCATTCATAAATCATCAACTTTATCAAGAAAAATAGGCACTCTATTTAGAGTACCTATAAATTTAACAGTGAAGAATTTGTCGGTAAAAACTTCGAAATTTCCGTATAAAACTCTTCGAATTGTTCCAAGTCCATTTGCTGTGCTGCATCTGAAAGGGCAATTGCAGGTGCAGGATGAACTTCAGCCATAATTCCATCCGCTCCAATGGCAAGTGCTGCTTTAGCTGCAGGTAGCAGCAAGTCACGTCTTCCTGTTGAGTGTGTAACATCGACTACTACTGGTAAATGTGTTTCTTTCTTTAAGACTGGGACAGCGGTAATGTCCAACGTATTGCGTGTCGCACGTTCAAAAGTTCTTATTCCTCTTTCGCATAAAATAATTTGATCATTTCCTTGAGACATAATATACTCTGCCGCATATAAAAACTCTTCAATGGTGGCTGATAATCCCCTTTTTAAAAGGACAGGTTTCTTCACAGATCCTACAGCTTTTAATAAGTCAAAGTTTTGCATATTTCGTGCACCAATTTGGATGATATCTAAGTATTCTAATGCATGGTCTATATCTGCGATGCTAACAATTTCACTAATTACCGCTAGTTGATATTCTTTTGCGATACGATGTAATATTTTTAACCCTTCAAGACCTAAGCCTTGGAAATCATATGGAGATGTCCGTGGCTTAAATGCCCCGCCTCTTAATATTTTAAGCCCTTTTTCCTTTAGAACTTTTGCGACAGCAGCCGTTTGTTCGTAAGATTCAACCGAACAAGGACCAAAAATCATTTGAGGTATTCCTGCACCGATTGTTATATCTTGAATATGAATAACCGTGTTTTCTGATTTCTTTTGCCTTGAAACTAATAAAGCTTTACTATAATGTTCTTTCTGTAATTCTAATCCGGCTTTAAAAATTTCTTTGAATAAATGTTCAATAGTTGAGTCTTCAAACGGGCCATAATTTTGTTCAAGTATATGATTTAACATTTCCCGTTCTCTTTCTGGGTCATATCTTAAAATTCCTTGTTTCTCTTTAACTTTTCCAATTTTTTGTACAATTCTTCCGCGTTCATTGATTAAATTTAATATTTGTATATTAATTTCGTCTATTTTTCTACGTAGCTCGTCCAATTCATTGTTGTTCATTAAATTTCATCCTTCCTCTATCCATTTCGTGAAAGGAACTTTGCAATTAGCGTCATTATACCGAAAAATCGCCAAAAAGTCACGAAATGTAGCGAAAAGTTTGCGAAAACATATGACAAGAATACGTATTAAAACGATAAAGAGACTAAGTCAAGCAAACTGTAATCGATTTTTCATCCGACATACGTTATAAAAACCCCACAAAACATGTTGTTCGTGGGGGAAAGTTTTCTTAATCATTTGTTACCATTACCGAATTCATCGATTTTGTATCTCTAAATTTGTGTGTCGTCATACTCATTTTCAACTTTTTTCATATTTTCTGCACTTGTTTTAACTTTTTGAATAAAATCTTGGGATTGCTCCCCTACAGCACGTGTCCATTGAGATGTTTTTTCTTTAGCAATATTGGCTATCTCACTTCCTCTTTGAAGCGCGATTTCTTTCATATATTCCGTCTTATCTCGAACATATTTAGTTTGCTCCAATAAATCTTCGCGAAGTTCTTTTCCTGATTTAGGAGCTAGTAGTAATGCCGTTAATGAGCCAACGATTCCTCCAACGAGAGCTCCGAGTAAAAAGTCTTTTGCATGAATTTGCTGATCATTATTTTTTTCATTGCCCATAAATAGCACTCCTTTTAATCGAACATACGTACATGCTCATTTTCATTTTCTTTATTTCTCTTTCTTTTCTTCATTTCATCCCATTTTTCCTTTATTTCAAAGGCTATTTGGCTCCATTGTAAAAGTTGAGTCATTTTCCCTTCATTTTTCTCAACCTTTTCAACAACAGAGTTGGTAGTTTTTTTCAACGAACGATTAAATTCATGAATCGTTTCCCCTACTCCTTTAACTGCAGTAACTACATGATTCAAACTTGAAGATTTTTGTTGAAGATCATCAGCAAGTTGATTTGTTTTATGTAATAGTTCTTCTGTCTCTTTAGATATACCTTCCAATTGCTTTTCCAACCCATTTAATGTCGTTGATACATCCTGCAATGTTTTATTAAATGTTTTTAACGTTTTTCCAATAAAAATTACTAACACAAGAAAGGAAATCGCAAAAATTAATGCACTTACATATAATATCCACTCCATGATTTTGCACCTCCGACCTGCTGTGCCAAAAATAGAAAACATTTATCTTCTACTTCGACATAATTTTTCCTTTATTACGTTATTATACATTTTTCATCCATGACATACCATAATTTATTGGAAAAGGTTACAATAAGATTAAAAAATGAAAAAGGGGAAAAACAATTTGAGAGATCCTAGAATAGAAAAACTGGCGAAAAATTTAATTCAATATTCTGTTAAATTAAAAAAAGGAGAAAAAGTATTAATTGAAAACTTTGGTCTTCAACGAGAACTTGTTATTGCATTAGTTAAAGAAGCCTACAATGCAGGTGGCTATCCATTTGTATCTATTAAAGATCAACAAGTAGATAGAGCCTTATTAATGGGAGCGAATGAAGAACAATTTGAAATGATGGCCGATTTTGANGCAGAGGTAATGAAAAATATGGATGCCTATATCGGACTGCGCTCTGGAGATAACATTAATGAATTTTCCGATNTTCCTGATGATAAAATGAAAATCCAAGGAAAAACAATAGGAAAAAAAGTACATAGAGAAATACGCGTTCCGAAAACGAAATGGGTGGTTTTACGTTATCCAAACGCTTCAATGGCACAACTTGCTAAAATGAGCACAGAAGCATTTGAAGATTNTTATTTTAATGTTTGCAATTTAGATTATGCAAAAATGAGTGATGCCATGGATGCANTCGTCGATTTAATGAATCGAACAGATAAAGTAAGAATTACTGGTCCAGGAACAGATTTAACTTTTTCAATCAAAGATATTCCGGCCATTAAATGTGCTGGTGAATTTAATATTCCAGATGGGGAAGTATATACCGCACCTGTCAAGGATTCCGTCAATGGAGTGATTACATTTAACACCCCTTCTCCTTATCAAGGATTTACATTTGAAAATGTTACTTTGACATTTAAAGATGGGAAAATCATAGAAGCTAAAGCCAATGATACAGAGCGTATTAATAAAATATTTGATACAGATGAAGGTGCCCGTTATATTGGAGAATTTGCTATAGGTGTCAACCCATATATTTTACACCCTATGCAAGATATATTATTCGATGAAAAAATCGATGGAAGTTTTCATTTCACCCCAGGACAATGTTACGAAAATGCCTATAATGGAAACCATTCTACCATTCATTGGGACATGGTCATGATTCAAAGAGAAGATTACGGTGGAGGAGAAATATACTTTGATGATGTCCTTGTGAGAAAAAATGGTCGATTCGTTTTACCTGAATTAGAAAAACTGAACCCTGAACATTTAAAATAATGGATGAAATGAGGTATTATTTGGAAAACCCAGTCCAAATCAAAATCATTCATCGCTTTATCTTTACAATATGCTGATAAAAAAAAGGTGCAAAATTTATGCACCTTTTTCTTCTTGTATCCACTTTTCATATGCTTCTTGAAATTTTTGAATATCCCCAGCACCCATAAATAAAATAACAGCATTTGGATGGGTATTTAATAAATAAGTATTGCTTTCATCTAAAATCGTTGAGTCTTCTATTTTCTTCTGCAAATCATGTATGGACAACTTACCGAAGTTTTCTCTTGCCGAACCGAATATATCGCATAAATATACTTTATTGGCAAGACGTAGACTATCAGCAAATTCGTTTAAAAATGTTTGAGTTCTCGTAAATGTATGTGGTTGGAATACTGCTACAATTTCTCGATCTGGATATTTTTGCTTCGCTGCATCAATCGTCGCTTTTATTTCAGTTGGATGATGAGCATAATCATCAATCAAAATTTGGTTATTTACTATTTTTTCTGTAAAGCGTCGTTTAACCCCTTTGAACGTTTTTAACATCTCTTTCACGATTTCTGTATCCAAATTTTCATAATGACAAAGCGCAATAACAGCTAATGCATTTAAAACATTATGGTTACCAAATGTAGGAATTGAGAAACTTCCAAAATACGTATTTCGTACAAATACTTCAAAGTTTGTTCCGGTTGTTGTTTTTTCTATATTTCTTGCTTGAAAATCATTTTCTTCACCAAACCCGTAAAATAGCACCGGAACTTTTGCTTGGATTTTTTGCAGTTGCTCATCATCACCGTAAGCTATGATTCCTTTTCTGACCTGCCAAGCCATTTCTTGAAATGCAGCAAAAACATCGTCAATATTAGCAAAATAATCCGGGTGATCAAAATCAATGTTCGTCATAATAGCGTAATCAGGGAAGTATGAAAGAAAATGTCTTCTATATTCACATGCTTCAAAAACAAAGTATTCCGCGTCTTTTTCCCCTTTACCTGTACCATCACCGATTAAAAAAGCTGTAGGCTTGACTCCTGAAAAAACATGTGCAAGTAAACCTGTTGTTGATGTTTTTCCATGAGATCCTGTTACAGCAACACTGACAAAGTTTTTTATAAAATCTCCTAAAAATCGATGATAACGGATAACCGGTAAACCTAACTTCATTGCTTCCTGTATCTCTTCATGCGTATCAGGATAAGCATTTCCGGCAATAACGGTCATCCCAGGTTGGATGTTTTCTTTTTGAAAAGGGAATATAGGAATTCCAGCCCTTTCTAAAGCAATTTGTGTAAAAAAATGTTTTTCATAGTCAGACCCTTGAACTTTCATCCCCATATCATGGAGTATTTGGGCAAGAGCACTCATCCCTGAACCCTTGATCCCTACGAAATGATATATTGTCATAAAAAGAACCTCCAACAATCGTCTATGTAAAACAGTATATGAATAGGATAGTGAAATGCTCATTGTCAATGATTGTCATCATTTATACTGAAACATTATAGCATTTTTTTAAATGAAAGACCATTTCTTTCAAAACTATGTATGAATCCATTATGGCCGAATTTTTTGCCCATGCCAATTGAAAAAATTACCTGTGCAATAGAAAACTAGTAGGCAAGCATAAGAATATATGCCTGCCTAATCAATAGTGTATTAATTTTTTTCATTTCTATGCTATTCCATCTTTACAAAACGATATTTCATCTTAATATTTCCAATTCATCTTCAGAAATTAATACTTCACGCGGTTTGCTGCCTTTTGATTCGGAAATAATTCCTTGCATCTCCATCATTTCTATTAGTCTTGCTGCACGATTATACCCGATGCGAAACCTTCTCTGCAAGCTTGATGTAGANGCCATTTTTTGTGATACGACAAATTCACAAGCTTCATAGAATAAATCATCNTCTTCTTCAAGATAGTCCGCCTTTTTCAATAATTCCTCTTGTTTAAATAAATAATTCGGTTTTCCTTGTTGACGAACATGATTAACGACTGCATCTATTTCTTCATCTGTCACAAACGTTCCTTGTAATCTTTGAACTTTGGATACACCGTTGCCTAAAAAGAGCATATCCCCTTTTCCTAAAAGTTTTTCCGCTCCTCCTACATCAATAATTGTTCTAGAATCAACTTGTGATGATACGGAAAATGCAATTCTTGTCGGTACATTCGCTTTAATTAAACCTGTAATGACATCAACAGAAGGTCGTTGTGTTGCTAAGATTAAGTGAATTCCACATGCTCTAGCCTTTTGTGCGATTCGACAAATAGCTTCCTCGACATCCCCGGGAGCTACCATCATTAAATCTGCTAATTCATCAATAATAATAACGATATACGGTAAATGTTGACCAGAATGATGACGTTTGACTAGTTCATTATATTTTTGAATATCTCTTGTACCGGACTTTGCAAATAATTCATATCTTCTTTCCATTTCTTCTACTGCCCATTTTAATGAAGCGGTTGCTGCCTTTACATCCGTAATCACTGGGCTGACTAAATGCGGAATATCATTGTATGGAGCTAGTTCTACCATTTTTGGATCAATAAGCATTAGTTTTAACTCTTCAGGTGACGCCTTATAGAGAAGACTGATAATCATCGAATTGATGCAAACACTTTTCCCAGATCCTGTCGCTCCTGCAATTAATCCATGTGGCATGCTTTTTAAATCCGTTACAATTGGATTCCCAGAGATATCTAAACCTAAAACAACTGTTAAAGGAGATGTGTTTTGTTTAAATGCCTGACTATTGATAATTTCGCTTATAAAAACCGGCCGCCTTTTATGATTAGGTACTTCAATTCCAATTGTATGTTTCCCTGGAATTGGGGCTTCCATCCGAATATCTTTTGCAGCTAAACTAAGTTTTAAATCATCGCTTAAATTGGTAATTTTATTTACTTTTACTCCCGGTTCAGGGGAAATTTCAAATCTTGTAACTGATGGCCCTTGCGTTGCATGAACGACTCGAGCTTTGACATTAAAATTCTTTAATGTTTCATCTAATCGTTTTGTTTGTTGGTACATCCAATCTTTTTCAATAGTTTGTTGGACAGGAGGTTTTAACAGATGTATAGGAGGAAACATATACGATTGCATAGGTTTGTTCGTTTGATCATCTTTTTTCAAATTTTGCTGATACGGAACATTTTCTTTTTTTATTTTGTTTTTATCACTACTTAACATGAGAACATTAAAAGGGATTGTATTTTCCTTTTTTTCCTCTGTTGTTTCAGTTTCACCCCTGATTTCTTCCTCGATTTCTTGTTCCATATGTACCAATGAATCATTAGATTCTTCCTCTTCCTCATTATGATGAACATTTGTCTCGTTTTCTCGTTGTTCATTCATTGGTAAGAGCTCTGGATCCTCCGTCCCCAAAAATTCAATAGTTTCATTGGATTCGTTTATGGATGTTTTATTTTCAAATGGTTTGGAATCTTCTTCTACATCCAATAACTGTCTTTTTCTCTGCTTTCTAGTAAAACCATATATGGGTGACGGTATATCTTCAAACTTATATGGCTTTTTTCTAGAACTTTCATTTTCTATATCTTTTTCTCCTTTTATATTTTGTTGTTCTCTTAGTCTTTTTCTACGTAATTCTCCGGTTGTTTTTTCAGAATCTAATTGAATGGGGAATCGAAAATTTCCTTTTGGATAATGATACGTTACCTTCGTTTGCATTTCTTTATTTATATTTTTGGAAACAAATGTATCATCAACGATCGACTTTTCCTCTTCTATACGTTCTTCTTGAAAAATTTTTAGTAGTTTTTTCAACCATTCCATTTTTGTCACTCTTTCTGCCAATACATTTTCCTCTTTCATTTTACCAATGAAATAAATAAAAATATATNTAGATTCATTGACTCCGTTAAAATAATACGAGNCTAAAAGGAAAAAACTGCACCCTTTTCATCTATTTTTTAAAGAAGAGTGCAGTTCTTTTTGTTAAAAGCGAAACGGTTCACCAATTTGATATTGCTCCCCTTCTAAAACAAGAATTCCTTTTTCTTGAGGGGCGTTTGGTAATTCAAGTTCTCTTGCAGAACATATCATTCCACTTGATGGAACACCTCTTAATTCAGCATGCTTAATGACTAAGCCGCTAGGCATAACCGCTCCGACTTTCGCGACCACTACTTTTTGACCTTCAGCAACATTCGGTGCACCACAAACGATTTGTAATATTTCATTGCCTACATCTACTTGGCAAACGCTTAATTTATCTGCATTTGGATGCTTTTCTTTTTTTCTAACAAAGCCGACAACAAACTTTGGTGAAAGATCTGCTTCGATTTTATCTTGAAATCCATTTTCTTTTAGTACGTTATTTAGCGTATCAACGAAAGCATCATTTAATACAATTGCATTATTTTCTGAGATTTGGAAGTAATTAGAAGCATGAAAAATATTATATCCAAGGGTTTCATTTGTCTTTTCATCATAAATTCTTACAACATTTCCTCTTCGTTCGTGAAGTTTGTCCCCCTCATGATCAAACTTTAAAGTTACTAGCAAAGTATCCCCAATTCCTTCTTTGTTGTAAAAAACGTTCATATAATTATTTCTCCTTTCTAGATGGTCGATTTTTCCCTAGAATAAAAATTGGTTCGAGTTCACCATTTTCATATAGAAACGATAGAGCCGTAATTGGCACTAATCCATTGGTGAAAAAGCTCATTGTCATTTGAGCAAGAATATCATAACCAGTTTCATTTTGGATATCTGCTACAATTAATACATCTTGGTGTGGGACTGCCACAGCAAGCGTGCCTTTCTTCATTTCATCCATTTCTTTTAAGAAAGATTCATTCAAAATACGACTGGCATCATAACCATCATTCGAATTGATAAAATAAAAATCATTTCCAGCAACTGAATCTTTTTTATAATTTGTTGGTAATGAGCGAACATTGAATTTGGCAATTTCTCTAATTTGTTCAACATTCCAACCTTCACGCTCTACGAATGCTTCATCAATTAACCGATAAGTATTCCCTAAGTCCAATGCATAGTAAATTCTCGTTTCAGCCGTATGCTCATCATAAATAAATGAAACACCTTCACTTGTTTTCGTTGGAAAAGATGTAGAACGAATGACAGGAAAAATATTTTTTTCTCTTCCAGAAATGGAATGTTCTTGCCCCATCACTTGAAGAGCTTCTTCAACATAATAAACAACTTCATCAATAGCTTTTTCCTTATTAATTTCCCATTTTGCCAATATTTTTGAAAGTGACAATGTAATTCCTTTTTCCGTACTATTGCTTTCTACTCGTAAAGATTCATCATCACGATTATATTTAAACGTACGATCGTCGTTTTGTAAACGCTCCTCTAATAATTTTCTTAACTTTGGAATCGTCATTTTCATTATAATTCCTCCCTTCGGAGCTATCGAATTCCATTTTAGTGTATATTCCACTTTGATGCAAAAAAATCAATAAAAAGGCAGCTGCCTTTTTGCATTAGCAGCTGCTCTACTATAGACTTTCTATGAAATTTTCAATTTCTTCTTTCGTTTTTCTCTCTTTGCTTACAAAACGACCGATTTCTTTTCCATTATGATAAGCAATAAAACTTGGAATCCCATATACATCTAATTTTTGACCTAACTCAACAAATTCATCTCGATCCACATATATAAAACGATATTCTGAATACTTGCTTTCTACTTCAGGCATAAATGGTTCAATAAAACGACAATCAGGACACCAGTCGGCAGAAAATAAAAAGATATGTTTTCCATCATTTTTTAATGACTCAAACTCTTCTACTGATTTAAGTTTTTGCATTTTTTTGGTCCTCCCCTGTATGGATTAACATATCACCAAATTTAATCCAACCTTTTTTTCTCATATATTCTGATAATATCAAACTTATCACTGCAGGACCAATAAGATGCAATATTAAAATGTAAAAAAGTACTGAAAATGAAAATCCCATTGCTTCAAATGTCATAATTTGNCCAACAAAGCCGCTTGTTCCCATACCAGCTCCAGCGGGATTGTTTAACATTGGCCAAATTGTAGTCCCAATGGGTGCTAACAACGCACCAGCTACCGTTGGTGGAATTAGTATCAATGGATTTCTAATTATATTAGGAACTTGTAACATTGATGTGCCAATTCCAATTGCCATTAATCCACCTATTTTATTTTCTCGATAACTTGAGACAGCAAATCCAATCATTTGAGCCGAACAACCAATGGTCGCTGCTCCAGCTGTAATTCCGCTTAAATCAAGCATCAATGCAATTGCTGCACTAGAAATCGGTGCAGTTAATGCCCACCCCATTAATACAGCAACAATAATTCCCATAATGATTGGTCTTTGTTCTGTTGCCCACATAATTGTTTGACCGAATCCTTGCATGATACTTTGAATAAAAGGTCCAACACCACTAGCAATAATATAACTTGTGAGAATTGTAACAAATGGTGTAACAATGATATCAATTTTTGTTTCCTTACTTACCAATTTACCTACTTCTGTTGCAATAACCGCAACAATATAACTACCTGCTGGTCCTCCAAGTTCTGCGCCTAAAGAACCGCCAATTATGGAAGAAAACAAGACTAAAGGAGGAGCTTTCAAACAGTAGGCAACAGCAACACCTATCGAAGGTCCCATCAGACCCATAGCTGCCGTTCCTAAGTCAATGAACATATCAATCTTTAATTGTTCACCTAATGTTTTAATAATTAATCCTATAATTAAAGATGAAAACAGCCCTAATGCCATATAACTTAATGCATCAATTAAATAAACTTTTGCCGAAAAGGTAATCCCTTTTCTTTTTAAGAACGCATTCAAGTTAACACATCCTTTTTGTATATTGTCCATAAATAAAGTAAACTAATGTCTTTACACTTGTCAACATTTATTTATCTTAAAATAATTCAGAATGTTCTTGTTAAGTCGACAAAATCATTCTATAATAATAGGAAATTCGACTTTCATGTAGTGCTAATGGGGGGGTTATGTTGAGTACAATTAAAGGAAGAGTCCGGTTTCTTTTTTTATTAGCTGTCGCCGGATTAATTATTTTATCCATCTTAAATATTATTTCCACTTTCATTTCAAATGATTCATCAAAAAAGAAAGACAATTTAGTTACTGCTGTATATGCTAGTAAAGACTTAAAACAACAAATGGCAACCATTCGTATTCATGAACAAGAGTATTTAAGGATTCCAAATGATACAAGAGCAAAATTGGTTCATTTAACAATTGACGATACAATAAAAAATATAAATAAATATTCCGAGCAGTTTAAATCCAATAGTGAAATAAGCAAACAATTTAAAAATGTACTTGCTGTTATGAATACATATGTAAACGAATTTGCAAAACTAGAAAAACAAAACCAAGAAATTGGTTATAACAATGTAACAGGGGTAAAGGGACAAATAGGTCGATTAGAGAGTCAACTACTTTCAAAAATTGAAAGCTTAAATAATCCCGAATTAGAAGAAAAAATGCTTTTATTAACTCTTTATAAAAACCAATATTTAGCTACAAGAACAGATGAAACATTCAATCAGTTTTCCAACGAATCTGTAAACTTGAAAGAGTCCGTTCAAAATGTTGAATCAGCGGATTCTATCATCACACAGATAAGTTCTTATCAAGATTTATTGTCCCAAGTTCATGCAACATTTAAACAAAATGAACAATCATTAATTCGTTTCGATCAAATAGCTTTTGATGTTGAACAAGAGTTAGCAAAAGTTGAAAAAAATGTACTCGAACAACAAACATTATTAAATGATTCCGTACAACAAACGAATAAAGTATTATCCATTATCAATATTAGCTTAAGCATCATTTTAACCTTAATATTAATGATTGCTGGATTTATTAGCATTAGGAAAATCATTATATCCATTTCTTCCTTAAAAAGAGGCGCGGAAACGATTGGAAGCGGCAATTTTGCCTACCGGGTTCGAATCGTTGGGAAAGATGAAATGGCTGATTTAGGGGCTACTTTTAACCAGATGGCAGAAAAAGTTCAGCAGTCTTTCTTAAAAGTTCTTGAGTCTGCTGAACATTTACAATCATCTTCACAGCATTTAGCTGCCATTTCTGAACAAACAACAGCTCAAGCTAATGAAGTCAATCATGCAATTAAGCAAGTTGCTACTGGAGCAAGTGAACAAGTAATGCAATTAGAGGAAAGTACGAATATTATCCGTGATGTTGCGGCAGCTATTAATCAAACGGAAAAATTAAGTGAAGAGATTTCAGATAATGCAAGAGAAACAGCAAAAGAAGGCGAATCTGGTCTTGTAAAAGTGGAGCAATTGGAGGAAACATCCGAGAAATTTATTGAACTTTCTGCTCATGTAGCGAATCAAGTAGAATCAACTAAAAAAGAGTTTCAACGAATATCCTCCATTATAAAAACCATTGAAGAAATTGCAGAAAATACAAACTTACTAGCATTGAATGCTGCGATTGAATCAGCTCGTGCAGGTGAAGCTGGTAGAGGATTTGCTGTTGTTGCTAATGAAGTTAGAAAATTAGCGGAGCGTTCGAAAAAAGAGGCTCAAAACATCCAACAATTGATGTCAGTAATGAATAAAGAAATGGAAAAATTAGTAGCAGATACATCTAAATTTAATCACTACAGACAAGTTCAAGGTGAATCTGTAACGTTAACAAAAAATGCCTTTGTCAATATCGTTTCACATGTTAATGGAATTACCAATAAAATTGAAGAAATCTTACAAGCTGTCCAAAATGTATATAAATCTAATCAAACATTAACATCTAAAATAGATGAAATTCATTCTATTTCCGAACAATCTGCAGGTGCAGCAGAAGAAGTAAGTGCATCAAGCGAAAGCCAAATGGAAGCAGTATCGCAAGTGAATGAAGCTGCATTTGAACTAAGCAACATTTCATCCATGTTGCAACAAGAAGTTTCTCAATTTCAGTTAGTTGGTGAAGAATTTGAGGAAAATGAAGAAATTGAAGAATCAAATAACAAAACCTCTTTCCAAACATTGATCACATCATTCCAAAACGTATCTTCAAAAGTTAGTGAAAAATGGACAGTCTTAAAGAATAAATTAAAAAAACCGAATAAAAAATAAAAGCCAACAAATTCGTTGGCTTTTTTATTTGCATATAAAACATCGTCAAAACTTATTTTTTTATTAAATCATATTTATAATAACACTAAATAGAAATATGTAACTCTAACATTTACTAAGAACCTATTTTTGTTCAATGGAGGAAGCAATTTCGATCATTAATTCTGCATCAAAAGCTATCTCATCAGCATCTGTTTGAGTAGTTAATTTGACTCCTCCAACTCCCACTACTAATTCATATTCATCTTCTGCAATATCTCGAATTAACAAATATCCAAATCTACCATCTTGATCTGTAAATGTTTTATTTACACGGTATTTTTCTGTTGGTTCAAGGGTGGATTGATAGATGACTTCACTAGAACGCCCTTCATTAGGATTATAAAATAAAATGTAAACTTTCTTACCTCTTTTTAAAATGATATTGTTTTTCTTAGATTGATCAATACTAACTCCCGTTGGCATGTAAAAATTCAAACCATCGGATTCGGTATTCGGTTTCTTATGTTCACCTTTAAATAGCTCAACTACTCGTTCTTCCGCTTTTTTTTGCTCTTCTTTGATTGAGGCGTTCGAGCATGCCGATAAAATTAATCCTAAGCAAATGATTATATAAAAGATTGAATTTATTTTTTTCATAACTCCGTCCTCCCAAGAATTTGACAATAGATGTTGAGTTTATCATACCCTTCTTTTTACCTATGAATCAACACCTAATAGCAAATTTGCCTAAAGAATTTCAAAAATTTTGTCTAATTTCACTAGAAAATTGGCCAATGTTATAATAATTGTAAAATTTTGTATCTTATACTTTTCCCTTTTTTTAAAATGTTTATGTGTGAGTAATCGTTCATTTAATGAAAATAGTTAAAAAAAATGTCGGAACGTTTTGTGTTCCGACTTAATGATTTTTATAAAATTCGTATAGTCCCCTTAAATTACGGACGACATGTTCAAACATTTCTTTCCTTGAAATATAACCATTTGTAAAAACGCCAATAGCGCCTTCGTTTTCTCTTACATTCTTTTTTTGACAATATTCATCCATAACAATCCCTAATTCTTTTCCTGCTTTTAATTGGTTCGCAACTTCCGGTGGTAATAATAATCTTGCACCACCGGCAATGATTGGAGGATTATTTCTAGTAACGAGCGCTCCCCAATTGCAGAGCATTAAACCGTATTCGGTCTCATGAACCCCACCTTCTAATCCGATACCTATTTGAGCTTCACTTATTGTTAGCACATGCTTTGCTCGATTGATTGCGCCTTTTATTGTTTCTTCATCGGAAAATGGTTGATTCGATACTCCAGAAGGGACATCATAGCTTTCTATATCAAATACATCCTCAATAAATACAGATCGCACTGCTGAAATTTTAGCTTTATTTAACGATCCAATAGCTATTTTTATCAATGTTGTACCTCCAATTGGTGAAAGGGAAAAATCAACCTTGTTGTTTGATGGTTTCGACAGTATTTTTATCACAAGCTTTAACAAGTTTCACTAAAAGTTCTTTTGCTGCTAAATAATCATCTATATGAATAATAGATGCATGTGTATGAATATATCGTGAACAAATACCGATAACAGCACTTGGGACACCGTCATTGGATATATGGACTCTACCCGCGTCTGTTCCTCCTTGTGATACAAAATATTGATAAGGAATATTGTTCGTTTCGGCAATATCCAGTACAAATTCTCTCATGCCTTTATGAGTGACCATTGATCGATCTAAAATGCGGAGTAGGGTTCCTTTTCCTAATTGTCCGAATTCATTTTTGTCTCCTGTCATATCATTTGCAGGGCTTGCATCTAAAGCAAAGAAAATATCCGGCTTAATCATATTAGCAGCTGTTTGTGCTCCACGTAGTCCTACTTCTTCTTGTACCGTTGCTCCTGAATATAATGTATTTGGTAATTTTTCATTTTTTAACTCTATTAATAATTCGATCGATAGACCACAACCATAGCGATTATCCCATGCTTTTGCCAAGATTTTCTTTTTGTTTGCCATCGGTGTGAATGGACAAATTGGAACAATTTGTTGGCCCGGTTTGATCCCAATGTTTTTAGCATCTTCTTCACTATCGGCACCAATATCAATTAACATATTGGAAATTTCCATCGGCTTATTTTTCTTATCATCAGTTAATAAATGAGGAGGAATGGAGCCCACTACCCCTATAACAGGTCCGTTGTCAGTGATGATTTGAACTCGTTGGGCTAACAATACTTGACTCCACCAGCCACCTAATGTTTGAAAACGAATCATCCCATTTTTTGTGATGGACGTTACCATAAAACCAACTTCGTCCATATGGCCAGCTACCATTACCCGAGGTCCATTTTCGTCTCCTTTTTTAACGCCAAAAACACTACCTAATCCGTCTTGAATAATTTCATCGGCATATTTTCCAAGCTCTTCTTTCATAAACTTTCTTACTAGATGTTCATTCCCAGGTGCTCCAGGAAGCTCCGTTAATGTTTTAAATAATTCAAGTGTTTCTTGATTCATGAATTTCTTCCCCTTTTCTATTTCGAAAATCGAAAAAATATGTACCTCTTTATTTTACAGAATTTTTGATAAAATATCTATTTAATAAAAAGAATGTTGATGATACAAGTTGAAAATTTGTATACTGAAACTAATATATTTGGAATAACATTTATTGGATGAACTAAATTGAGGAGAGTAAAACGGATGAAAGCAAAAACGTTTTTTATTGGGGCCATCACCGGGGCTGCGGCAGGATTTTTTTCAAGCTATATCATTCAAAAAAAGGTAAAGCCTTCTGCTGAAAAAGTATTAAAAAATATCAAATTATCATTAAAAGAGGAAGGCTCCATTATTGGTTCGTGGATTTTATGTAAACCAGAAAAAATATACAAAAATCATATGGAATATGACGTTTATCAAGGTGGAGTAACTTTAATTAAAGATGGGAAACAAATTCAATATGAGTTTCAAGCCGATGCTAATACAGGAACACTAATTGAACTAAAGCGAATGAATCAATAATCGTTAAAATGGCTGTCACAAAAATCATTGTAGACAGCCAAACGAAACATTTTTTATACAAATGTACAGTTTTCTATTCAACTTTTAAAAAGTCAATAAGATTCCCTTCTTGATCCCATTTAACCGCTCTATATTTAGCATCGTGGTAAAAAAAGAACCATGCATTTTTCATTACACCTTCTGGAATCCACTTTTGTTTAGCAAAAATAGAATCCATTGGATAGTCATCGTAAGCCATTACCCATAGTACATTCTGATGAGCATGTGTAGGCATAATGTCAGCTAAATGCAGCGCAGCTTCCCCATTGGACTCAATCGATATGATGCTATGTCCGTCGCTATGTCCACCGGTATGGATCATTTTAATCTCCGGGGTAATCTCAAGTTCGTTTTCAAACGTTACGACTTGGTCTTCAATTCCTCTCCAATTTATATCCCAATATGTATTTTTCGAACGAATATTAGGATTTCTCATTTCCTCCCATTCTTTTAAAGACGTATAAATTTTTGCCCGAGGAAATACAGATTCTGTCGTTTGATCTTCTGTTAATCTCGTTAAACCACATGCATGATCAAAATGCAAATGGGTCATTAATATTCCATCAATATCATTTACCGACAATCCTAATTGAGTTAGTTCTTCTACCAGTTGAGATTCTTCTGTCACACCATAGTTGCGCTTTTGTTTATCTGTTAACTTTCCATTTCCAATTCCAGATTCAATTAAAAATTTTTGATCTTCCGTTTCTACTAAAATTGGATGGGTGAATAGTTTGATTTGATTTTTCTCATTGACTTCATATTTTTTTGACCAAAGCGGTTTCGGGACAACCCCAAACATTGCACCGCCATCTAAATGGGTAACTCCCCCATTTAACCAAGTAAGTTTAATATTTCCTACTTTTAACGTTTGCATCATATCCCCCCAGTTTGACAAATGATACATAATTTAAATTTATCATTTCTTTGAATGAAATGAAATGCTTCATTCCATTTGATAAAAATAAAAAGAACAGTCTAAAGGCAATTTCTCTAGACTGTCCTTACTAATCAATCAAATCCCAGCTTAATGGTGTACCTTTTGAAACATTTTTATTTACTTTCTTTCCTAGAAAAATATCAAAATATTTTGCTGGAAGGCCAAAACCTGGTCGAATGATCCTTAAATTTTCTTTTGTAAATACATCCCCTTTTTTCATATCTTTGCAAATATATATAGATCTTCTATATTTTAGTGATGATTCTTCTGCTTTTGTAGGTCCGTAAGAAACTTTCCCTAACGCTTGCCAAGCTCGTTCTGTTTCCTCCACTAAAGATTTCATTTCCTCTGGTTCTATTGAAAACGCTGCGTCTACTCCACCATCTGACCTTGATATAGTAAAATGCTTTTCTATAACTGTTGCACCTAATGCTACACTTGCTACGGCAACACCAATTCCTAACGTGTGGTCAGATAAACCAACTTGAACATCAAATAGATCTCTTAAATGTGGAATAGTTAGTAAATTAGTATTTTCAGGAGATGCTGGGTAGGTACTAGTACATTTTAATAATATTAAATCTTTACATCCAGCTTCTCTAGCTGCCCTAACGGTTTCATCTAATTCTGATACTGTTGCCATTCCGGTAGAGATAATCATTGGTTTCCCAGTAGAAGCTACCTTTTTAATTAACGGGATATCATTATTTTCAAATGAAGCAATTTTATACATAGGAACATCTAGTTTTTCAAGGAATTCTACTGCCGTAATATCGAACGGTGTACTGAAAGGGATGATCCCTAATTCACGAGCACGTTCAAATATTGGTTTATGCCATTCCCAAGGAGTATATGCTTGTTGATATAATTTATATAATGTATTCCCTTTCCATAAGCTTCCTTCATCAATGATTTTAAAATCAGGATTTTCCATATTTAAAGTCATTGTATCTGCTGTGTATGTTTGTATTTTTAATGCATGCGCGCCTGCTTTTGCGGCTTCCTCAACAATCTTTAATGCCCTTTCTAATGATTGATTATGGTTTCCTGACATTTCAGCAATAATAAAAGGTTTTTCATTCGGACCAATTTTTCTACCTTCTACTATTATTTCATTCATATTCTCATTCCTTCTATCAGTTGTTTTAAAATTTCTTTTTGTTTTTCCCAGTCTGTTTGAAAAATAGACATTAGTACAATATCTTCATACTGACTATTTTTTAATATTTGCTTTTTTAAAATCCCTTCAACATTAAACCCCAACTTCTGATGATAACGAATACTTGTTTCATTACTTCCAATGACTTCAGCACATAATTTTCGAATCTTTAATTCTTCAAAAATGTATTTTAATGCTAAATATCCCATGATGGTGCCTGAACCTTTTGGAGCATTTTTCTCACCAATATAAAATCCCCAATAACAAGTGCTGTTATTGTCATCAATTTTTGTGATATTCACAACACCTAGTGGAACATTTTGAAGGTAAAATATTTTCACCCTAGTTTTTTTGTCTTTTTTTACTTTTTCAAACCATTTTTTATGTTCTTCTATTGTAATTTTGTGATCATGGTACATAACTGATCGTATATGATCTTGATTTCTCCAATTAAGCACCACTTTTAAATGGGGAGAATCGATATCTCTCAATTCAGCATGTTGTAAAATACTCATGTTAATTCCTCCAAAATTGCTTGAACAACAGGGTATTGATGAACAATGTCTGGATTCACTAGTGACGAAGCTGCTTCTGAAAGTTTTCGAACTTTCATTGGATTTGATATTAGTTCTGAAACCGTGTTGAATATATGATCAGATGTCACTTCATAACTAAATCCTAAGTTAATGATGGCACCAAATTGCGAAACGGATCTTGCTAATTCCACCTGATTATCTGCAACGATAATGATAATAGAGGGAAGTCCTAAGTAACACCTTTCCCATGTGGTCGATCCACCTGCTCCAATGGCTAAATCCGCTTCATTCATAAAATCCGAAATATTTGTAACTTGACAATAAAACTTGAAATTAGAATACATATTGCACAATTTTTCAATGGACGTCTTTCTTATGTTTGATTGACCAATGATGACATTCACATTTATATCTTTATCAAGTTTTGTTAATGCGTGTATCGTTTTTTCGGTCTCATTAGTTGGATCGGTTCCTCCGAAAAATATCAAGATGCTTTTTATTTCTCCCGTTCGTTTCCGTCTTTTCTTTTCCATAAATTCATTTCTTAATAGTGCAAATTGCGGCCCTAATAACAACTTACACTCTTTTGGAACTAAATCATTATATCTATTCGTCATGTTGAAATAAAAATTTTGATCTAATAGGAGATCACAATAGTGTCTCCTATTAGCCAAATCATCAATTACCATTAATTTATTTGTTTTTCGTTTTAACGTTGATTCCCATAAATAATCTAATCCATAATGATCAACAATTAATAATTCAATCAACTGATCCCCAATAATTTTTAAACATTCCTCAGCATCTAACAACCAATGGTCCTTATACCAGCGAGTTTCTTCATCTTTTATGTCATCACCATTTAAAATATGAGTTTTATAACCTTCTTGATTAATCAAAGGGATGATATTTCCTTCAAGATTTCGACATATAAATTCAATTTGAAAGTTTTTTTTTCGAAGTTGTTCTGCCAATGTCAAACATCTCATCACGTGCCCTGTTCCCATTGAAAAAGATGAATCAACTCTAAAGAAAATTTTCATTTATCATCCACAACCTACACTTTTTTTTGCTTTACCTTAGCGTTTATCTCATACCAATCAGGATGTTCCTCTAACAATAAAAGCACGTCTCTTAATTGAAACTGTGAATTCAAAGGGTATAAATGTTCAATGATATTCTTTATTAATTGAAAATCTTCTTCGGTATCAACTGTCCAGCGATGGTGACTGTAGTCAACATCATTAGTCACGCATCCTAGATGAAAAATTTCAGGATGCTGATAAATATAAGAAGTGACATGTTCTTTATGATTAGATTCTTTCGCCTCTAAATAAACTTTCTCAAGAACATCAAACGAGAATACTTCAGTATCCATTCCTCTCGGATAAGTCCGAACTAGAGTATTAGAAACATAGTCATAATTATTTTCTAAATAATATTGAATTACTTGATCCATAACTTGTGGATCAATAATTGGACAGTCTGAAGTTAATCGCACAATGATATCAGCATTAAACAACTTTGCAGCCTCATAATAACGTGATAAGACATTTTCTTCTGAACCTCGATAATAAGGGATGGAGTGCTGATTACAAAATTGAATAATAGGTAAATCTTTTTCTTTTGTTGTTGTTGCTATGACGATTTCATCTATATATTCAGATCTTTGAACCCTTTCAATTTGGTATTTTATTAGTGATTTACCAAGAACCTTTTTCATTACTTTACCGGGTAATCTTGTCGACCCCATTCTTGCTTGTATGATTGCCACAATTTTCATTTTTTCACCTCAAAATAGTGTAAAACCTTTTCAACCCCTCTTATCACATCCTTCACATCTCTTTCATCCATTTTTGGAAAAAGTGGAAGTGTAATTATTTCTTCATATACACGTTCAGCAATGGGACATAAACCTTTTGAATAACCAAGTTTTTGATAATAAGGATGCAAATATACCGGTATATAGTGAACATTTACACCAATATTCTCTTTTTGTAGTGCGTTGAATATTTCTGTTCTTGTGGCACGTAATTTTTCCAATTTAAGTCGAATCACATACAAATGCCAACTTGATTCACTCAATGAATGTTGGTATGGAGGAATAATGATCTCACAATTTTCAAATGCCTTTGTATACATTTCTGCGATGATCTTTCTCTTTTCTAAAAATGAATCAAGTTTTTTCATTTGACTAATCCCTAACGCAGCTTGAATATCAGTCATTCTGTAATTAAAACCAAGCTCATGCATTTCGTAGTACCATGGCTGATTTTTTTCCCTTAATATTTTGGGATCTCGTGAGATTCCATGATTTCTAAAATATAATAATTTTTCATAATACTGATCATGATTAGTAGTAATAATCCCACCCTCTCCTGTTGTAATATGTTTGACCGGGTGGAAACTAAACATAGTCATATCAGCAATGGTGCCTACTTTTTTTCCATTATAAGAGGCACCCATTGCATGTGCCGCATCTTCAATAACAATAAGATTATTTTCTTTTGCTATTTTCATTATTTCTTCGTATTGGGCAGGTTGACCGGTAAAATCTACTGGAATTATTGCTTTTGTTTGTTCATTAATAAGCGGTTTAATATTTGCGGGGTTAATATTGTAGGTTTGCTCATGTATGTCTGCAAATTTAGGAATGCCTCCTAAATATAAAACTGCATTTGATGTAGCGGCAAATGTCATTGGAGTTGTAATAACTTCATCATTCTTATGAATTCCAGCAGCATAACAAGCCGCATGAAGAGCAGCTGTTCCGCTAGAAAATGCAACCGCATATTTAGCTCCAACATAGTTGGCTACCATTTCTTCAAATTCCTTAATGGTTGGTCCCGTTGTAATAAAATCACTTTTCAATATATTGATGACTGATTTGATATCGTCATCATCAATCCACTGTTGTCCATAAGGTAGAAACCTTTCTCGAACAGGTTTCCCGCCATTGAGTGCTAATTCCTCTTTCATTTATAAACCCTTCCTCTAGTTATATTAAATCCGTAGAAGCAATCCACTCCTTCGTTTTCTCTATTCCTTCTTCTAAACTATAATTAGGTTCCCAACCTAATAATTTTTTTGCTTTACTATTATCACACATTAATTTTGGAATTTCGCTTTGAGGATGAATATGGGGAACATGGATAATTTTTGATTCATCTTTAGCAATGAGTTTAGCCAATTCATTAATGGAAATGTCTTTGCCTAATCCAGCATTAATGATTTCTCCATTTGCTTGTTCACTATAGCCAGCTTGAACGACAAATCTCGCACAGTCTTCTACGTACAATAAATCTCTCGTTTGTGTGCCATCCCCATAAATATTCAATTGTTTTCCCTCTAAACTATTTTTAATAAAAATTGCGACTACTCCTCCTTCACCTCCAGTTTTTTGATATGGGCCATAAGTGTTAAACGGTCTGACAATCGTAACTGGAAGTCCATATGAATAATAGTAGGACATTACCATATTTTCTCCTGACAATTTTGACCCAGCGTATGGAGATGCAGGCTTTACAGCACTCATTTCATTAATTCCTATGTTATC
>JGI1652J44930_10000169_pt1 | contig 25728 bp, 23 predicted proteins | sample NewIslsDNAsample_FD_44930 | JGI IMG/M metagenome (IMG submission 44930)
TTTTTTACAGACTCTTTGCTGAAAAAAGCCAAAAAAAAATTAAAAAGGCTGTACCGAAAAGGTTATTTCCAGTCTCTTTTCGGACAAGCCTTTTTTATTTATACCCCGCCTAAATATGCCGCTTTCACTTGTTCGCTTTCTTGGAGCTCCTTCGCTGATCCGGACAATACGATTCTACCCGTCTCAATGACATAAGCCCGGTCCGCAATCGATAAAGCCATGTGGGCGTTTTGTTCAACAAGCAAAATCGTTGTTCCCTCTTGATTGATGGTTTGAATGATTTCAAAGATTTGTTGAACAATGATTGGCGCCAGCCCCATTGACGGTTCATCCAACAATAACAGCTTCGGTTTGGACATAAGCCCTCTTCCGATGGCCAACATCTGTTGTTCACCGCCAGACAATGTACCCGCCAATTGTTTTCTTCGTTCATTCAAGATCGGAAACATTTCGTATACACGATTTAAATCCTTTTTAATGCCATCCCGGTCTTTCCGGAGAAAAGCACCTAATTCCAGGTTTTCCTCTACCGACATGTTGGCAAACACTCTTCGTCCTTCAGGCACATGGACAATGCCATTTTTCACAATCCCCTGTGCCGGTTTGCCCCCGATTTGTTGCATGTTGTATAAAATCGTCCCATGTTTCGGCTTTAATAATCCGGACAAAGTTTTCAATAACGTTGTTTTCCCCGCGCCGTTCGCGCCGATTAACGTAACAATCTCGCCTTCATTGACTTCCAAGGAGACACCTTTCAGGGCATGAATATTTCCGTAATAAACATCAATATTATTTACCTGCAACATTAATTTTTGACCTCCTCTCCAAGGTAAGCTTCAATCACTTTTGGATTATTACGTATTTCTTCCGGCGTTCCTTCGGCGATCAATTGGCCATGGTCCAACACGTAGATTCTTTCACAGATTCCCATTACCAGGCTCATATCATGTTCGATTAATAAAATCGTTAAATCAAACTCTTTCCGGATTAACGCTATCAAATCCATCAAATCTTGCGTTTCTTGCGGATTCATTCCGGCTGCAGGCTCGTCCAACAATAGAAGTTTTGGACCTGCAGCCAATGCCCGTGCAATTTCCAGGCGCCGTTGCATCCCGTAAGGCAGGTTTTTGGCCAATTCATCTTTATAAACATCGAGCCCGAAAATTTTCAAAAACTCGATTGACTCTTTTTCCATCTTTCCTTCGCCTTTGAAGTGGCTTGGCAAACGCAGAACGGAAGACAGAATGGAATGTTTTGCAAGATGGTGGTTGGCGATCTTTACGTTGTCCAAAACGGTTAAATCTTTAAACAATCGAATATTTTGGAAAGTGCGGCTAATTCCCCGTTTTGTTACTTGATACGGCTTTAACCCTTTGATGCTTTTTCCTTCAAACGTAATATCTCCCTCGGTAGGGGTATACACTCCCGTCAACATGTTGAAGGTGGTGGTTTTTCCGGCCCCATTCGGTCCGATCAGGCCGACCAGTTCCCCTTTATTGATATACATGTTCACATTTTGAACCGCTTTTAATCCGCCAAATTGAATTCCCACATTTTCCAACTTCACAAGAGGATTGCTCATGCTTCAGAACCTCCTCTTTTTTTCAATCTGAATACATCTTTCAGTTCTTTCGTTCCCATTAGCCCTGTAGGTCGATACAACATCACGAGAATCAATACAACGGAGTAAATGATCATGCGGGTTTCCGGAAACGCCTGCAAATATTGTGAAACCGTTGTCAAGAAAATCGCCGCGATGACAGATCCGGAAAGGCTTCCTAAACCGCCCAATACAACATAAATCAAAATTTCAAAAGATTTTAGGAAGTTAAAAGCCGTCGGTTGAATAATATAGAAGTTATGTGCGTAAAGAGCGCCTGCAACCCCTGCAAAAAGCGATCCGATCACGAAAGCAACCACTTTATAATAAGTCGTATTAATCCCCATTGCATCTGCGGCTATTTCATCTTCGCGAATAGCCAAACAGCTGCGGCCATGACGGGAGTTCGTAAAGTTTGAAATCACAAGAATGGTAATCAAAACGCCGAGAAAAGCATAGGTCCAAGTAGTCATATGATTGACAACCATCCCTGCCGCTCCACCTACATAATCAATATTTAAAAAGGTAATCCGGATAATCTCGGCAAAACCTAATGTCGCAATCGCCAAATAATCCCCTTTTAACCGCAAAGAAGGCACACCTACAAGCAAACCGGCAATAGCGGCTACGACTCCCGCCATAATAATTCCCACTATAAACGGCAATCCCAGCTTCATCGTACAAATCGCGCTCACATATGCACCGACCGCCATGAAACCGGCATGTCCAATGGAAAACTGTCCCGTAATTCCTATGACAATATGCAAACTTACGGCAAGCATGATGTTGATGCAAATCGTAATCAACATGTTTTGATAATATAAATCTATCATTTCATTTGCCGTCATCACTTGTACAACTGCATAGATTACTAATGCAAGTGCCAAATAAACCCAAAAGGCTTTCGACTTCTTCATGACCTCATTCACCTACACTTTCTCACGGATGTTTTTACCAAATAATCCAGCTGGTTTTAATAGCAAGATCAAGATCAAAATGATGAATGCCGCCGCATCACGCCATAGCGAATATCCCACAGCACTTACAATCGTCTCGACGATGCCCAAAATAAAGCCTCCGACCATCGCTCCCGGAATGCTTCCAATTCCTCCAAGAACCGCCGCGATGAAGGCTTTCAATCCCGGCAGCACTCCCATTAAAGGATCGATTCTTGTATAGTAAGCACCAAAAATTACCCCTGCTGCCCCGGCCAATGCAGAGCCGATGGCAAACGTTGCGGAAATGGTGTTATCAACGTTGATCCCCATCAGTTTTGCCGCATCCGCATCATAAGAAACCGCGCGCATGGCTTTACCTATTTTCGTTTTGTGCACGATAAATTGCAAAAGCACCATAAGAATAACTGTCACTATTAAAATGAAAATAATTTTGTAGTCTAATTTCGCACCTAAAATCTCAATCGTTTTTTCCGGCAATACATTTTTTGGATATGCTTCCGGTGTCGCACCTCTGAAGAAAATCATTGTATATTCGATCAAAAAGGATACCCCGATGGCAGTCGTTAAAGCGGCAATCCGTGTAGCGTTTCTTAAACGTTTATAAGCAACCCTCTCAATGATCACCCCTATGATTGCACACACAATCATTGCTGTAATCAAAGCGGGAATGAAGCCCATTTCCCACCGGGTGATGGCAAAAAATCCGACAAACGCCCCTAACATGAAAACGTCTCCATGGGCGAAGTTAATTAATTTGATAATGCCGTATACCATCGTATATCCCAATGCGATCAGGGCGTAAATGCTCCCCAAAGAAATACCGTTAAAGAGTTGCTGCAACCAATCCATAAATTCACACTCCTTTTATGTAACACTCATGATCAAAATCTGTTGTTCTTTAAAGCTATGACCGACTAATATTTGGAATTTATAATGTGAAAGGGAAAAGGGAGGCGGTGTGCCCCCCTTTTGCGAACATTACGGTTCAATTTTTGTTCTGAACGTTTGTTTACCGTCTTTATATTCCAGAATTGTCGCAGATTTTACAGCATTATGTTTTTCATCCACTGAGAAAGTACCAGTTATAAGCGAAATATCTTTTGTTGCAGCAAGCGCATCTTTAATTTTTTCTCCATCCAAAGAACCGGCGCGCTCAATCGCATCTTTAATGAAGTAAACTGTGTCATATCCGAGAGCGTGGAATGCATTTGGTTTTTCCCCATATTTATCATTAAACGCTTTCACGAAGTCCTGGATTTTTTCATCTGGGTCTTCAGATGAATAGTGGTTTGTAATAAATGTGTTGTTTAGGCTTTCCGCGCCTGCCAATTCCACCAATTTTGGCGAATCCCATCCGTCAGCGCCCATCAATGGAACGTCAATTCCTAATTCGCGGGCTTGTTTAACAATCAGACCGACTTCTTCATAATATCCAGGAATAAAAATAAATTCCGGATTTGTCTTCTTAATGTTTGTCAATGTAGATTTGAAGTCTGTATCTTTGGCAACATACGCTTCTTCTGCAACAACTTTGCCGCCGTTCTTTTCAATCTGCTCTTTGAAGGCTGACGCCAAACCTTTTGCATAATCTGAAGAATTATCGGCAAAGATGGCTACATTTTTAACACCGAGCTCTTCCGTAGCGAAGTTTGCCGCGATAACCCCTTGGAATGGGTCGATGAAGCATGTACGGAATACATATTCGTTGATGGATCCATTTTCATTTTCCGTTACATTTGGAGCTGTACCTGAAGCAGTAACCATTGGAATTTTATTTTGGTTCGCAATTTGTACTGCTGCAAGCACGTTACCGCTTGTCGCAGGCCCAATCATTACGTCCACTTTTTCCTGAGTTGCCAGGCGAAGTGCAGCCGCTGATGATTCCGAGTTTTCTGATTTGTTGTCCACTGCAACTAATTCCACTTTTTTACCGTCAATTCCGCCGTTCTTGTTAATTTCCTCAACGGCAAGTTCTGCGCCTTGCTTGATGGATGAACCGTATGATGCAACATTACCAGTCAACTCAAGGTTTGCCCCGATTTTGATAACATCTTTATCTCCGCCGCCGGAAGATCCGCTGTCTTTGGACTCATTGTTGCCTCCGCAGCCGGCCAAAGCGCCCATCACTAAAGAAGACGCCAAAAATAGAGAGGCAAATTTTTTAAGTTTTTTTGTTTCCTCCATTAATTAATCCCCCCATTACTTGATATTTATAGATATTAGATTTTTCAGAAAATAAATATCTTATTCCAGGGACACTAAAATCATAATTTTCTGAAATATATTCCGCATCTAATATCTATCTTAATTTGTAATTGTTCAGCTTTAAGTATTTTAAAACATTATCTCTATTTAGTCTAGTGTGATTTTTTGGTAAATTTAAATATTTCGAATTATACGAAATATTTGATTATTAATATATTGATTTTATCCAATAAATATACCCTTAATTATCAAATTTTTATATTTTTTCCTTTATGATTCCCTTTATAAAAAATTACAAATTTTTATTATATAAACAAATAAACCCTCTATTTACAAATCCTTTTTTAGAACTATTGCCCTATGCTCTTCAATTCATTGGAGTCCCACTTTTTTTTACTGAGCATACACTATTCAAAGGAATGGAGGGATGAAAATGTACATGTATAATGGCTATCCGTATTATTACGTCTATGTACCTGTTCATTACTATCCAACGTTAAATTATCCTTTATATGCACAACGGTCCCCTCAACAAGCCGCAAGACCGGGCGTACAAGAATTGATTCAACGCATCCGGAGAGAGCACAGCAACCTCTATACACAGCTGGAGCAAGCCGGCGTAAATCCTCAAACAATTGATACTCTTATGTTCTTAACCATTAACTATTTGCGCAATCAGCAAAATTTAAACCGCACTCCTACCCAAATTTACAATCAATTCCAACGCGATAATCCATGGTTCCCGCTTTTTATCCGTTCAATGAATTTCCCAGAAAATACAGTTAACCGTATTTTAATAAGAGTTATTGAATTAGCTTTAGCCTACATTAAAGGAGAAAGCCCGCCTCCAGAACTGGGACCGGAGAAAGGCTGGTCTGATTGGGAAAGTTTAGGGGGGACATTGTTAAGCGCTCCCAGTGCGAGCTCCTGGGGGGCAAACCGTTTAGATGTGTTCGCGAGAGGCAACGATAATGCGCTGTATCATATTTGGTGGGACGGCAACCGTTGGAGCAATTGGGAAAGCCTTGGGGGAGTATTAACTTCGGCTCCCGGTTCAGTCTCCTGGGGTCCTAACCGCATTGATGTTTTTGTGAGAGGCACAGATGATGCTTTGTACCATAAATGGTGGGATGGTACACGCTGGAGCAATTGGGAAAGCCTCGGCGGCACATTGACGAGCGGTCCAAGCGCCTCTTCCCGGAGAAGCAATCAATTAGATGTATTTGTAAGAGGCACAGGAAACCGGTTGTACAAAAGAACTTGGAATGGATCCTATTGGGAGACCTGGGAAGATCTTGGCGGCAACTTAGCATCTGAACCTGCCGCAATTTCCTGGGGACCAAATCGAATCGATGTATTTGCCAGAGGAATGAATAATGATCTGATTCATAAATGGTGGGACGGCAGCCGCTGGAGCGATTGGGAAAGCCTTGGAGGCACATTGACAAGTGCACCGGCAGTCTCTTCGAAACGCCCAAACCATCTTGATGTTTTTGCAAGAGGAGCAGGAAATCGGCTGTTTAAAAGAACTTGGAATGGAACCCGCTGGGAGCCTTGGGTAAGCCTTGGACCGACTCAAATTACAAGCGCACCGGCAGCCGTTTCCTGGGGGCCAAATCGGACAGATGTCTTTGCCAGAGGACAAAACAATGAGTTAATCCATCGATATCAAGAATCTTAAGAACCTGGATAATTGATGCCCTATTAGGCGACAGCACGTTTTGCCTAATAGGGATCTTCTTCTTTGAAGCATTTGCTGCATTCTTGAAACGGACAATCAATTTATCAGAGCGGTCGATATGAAAATGCAGCTGTTAAAACCCTCTTATTCACCTCGTATTCAGTAAAATTCATTTCCCTTGGCAATCCTTTATCCCAATCGAAAGAAACGGATATAATTAGAATGAATTACTGATGGAAAATAACGAACCGGTTCTGGGAGTGAAAATATGACAACAAAAATCTATTTCAATAATGATCGATTCATCGCCGGCATTACTTTAAAAAATGAAGGAGAAGCGGAACAAAATAATATGGCCCTTCATGTTTGCGAAAATCCAGCGGATGTGATTGAAAATCGAAAAAAACTTGCCTGCTTCATCGGCTGCGATCTTCGGCAATTTGTATGCGCCAATCAGACCCATAGCGATCACGTCTACAAAGTGACAGCGCAAGATTGCGGACGGGGAGCATTTTCGTCAGAAACTGCCATTCCGGACACCGATGCCCTTTATACAACAGAACCCAATATCGTCCTATGCACCTTTACAGCCGATTGTGTGCCCGTCATTTTCTATAGTGAAAAAGACGGCATCATCGGCGTGATTCACTCAGGCTGGCAAGGAACCGTAAAGGAAATTACCCGGAAAGTGTTTGGGCATATTCAAACAAACGAGCATTGCAATATGGAAGATTTCCATGTTCACATAGGCACGGCCATCAGCCAGGAAAAGTTTGAGGTTGATGAAGATGTATATGCAAAATTCAAAAATCTCGGATATGCAAACGAATTCATTTATTTTAACGAAAAGACCGGCAAATATCATATCGACAATCAGCAAACCGTCAAAAAACAATGCGAACTGAGCGGCATTCCTTCAGATCAAATTGCCATCGATTCCACATGCACTTTCAAAAATCCACAAGGTTTCTCCTATCGGGAAAATAAAAAAGCCGGACGTCATTTAACATTCATCATGAAAAAAGCATAAAAGAAAAGGGTCCGTCCTGTTCGACGGACCCTTTAGAGTTAGACTGCCGCTTTCTTAAACGCAAATTCTTTGCTCTGATGGGGGCCGGAAAGCATTTGGCTTCCCGGACATCCCCTATTTCGATTTATTGCCGATTGCCTCCAATTCCTTTTTCACAGCTTTGTTTTTTGCTTTTCTGTGTTTAAAGGCTCTTCTTTTCGGATGATCAGACTTTTCAGATTGACCTTTGTAATAGAACTTTCTAAATTTATCAGATAGATTATCAATTACAACATACATGACCGGAACAAATACTAAAGTAAAAATGGTGGAGGATGTTAATCCGAATACAACCACAACGGCCATTGGTTGTTGGTTTTCCGCCCCTTCCCCAATGGCAAGGGCCAACGGAATCATCCCTAATACTGTAGTCAGTGTCGTCATCAAAATCGGGCGCAAGCGGCTTTTCCCCGCTTCCATAATGGCTTCCATCCGCTCCATGTCTTGTCTTCTTAGAATATTGATATATTCAACAAGCAATATACCGTTGTTTACAACAATACCCGCAAGCATTATAACCCCGATAAATGCAGGTAAACTGAAAGGCAATCCCGTTATGAGCAGCCCTAAAACGATTCCGATTGCCATCGTTGGAACAGAGAACATGATGATCAGCGGATACGAAAAAGATTCAAATTGAACAGCCATCACCATGTATACAAGGAATATTCCCAAAGCCAAGACCAAAGCCAATTGGATGAAGGATTCCATCATTGTTTCCACTTCTCCGCCGATGGAAATTTCATATCCATCCGGCAAATGCAGTTGTTCCAGTTTCTCTTCAATCTCTTGGGAAACCGTTCCTAAATCCCGCCCCATAACATCGCTTGTGACGTTAATGGTGCGCTCCTGATTATTGCGCATAATTTGCGAAGGCCCTTGCACGATTTTTAACTCCGCAACAGCGGAAAGCGGAATATTTTCCCCCTGATTATTCCGGACTACAAATGCTTCCAGATCACGGACGGATTGTTTTTGGGAATCGGGCAATGTTACCCTGACATCATATTCGTGGCCGCCTTCTTTATACAAAGTGGCCACTTGACCATTAAACGCAACATTAATTTCGTTCATAATCTGCTGATAGCTTAATCCGTAAGCAGAGGCAAGGTCTCTATTCACAACCACTTGCACTTCCGGACTTCCTTCTTCGACGGTGCTTTCCACATTCAATGTGCCTTCAATTTCTTCCAACATCCATACAACTTGCTGGCTCAAGTCTTTCAGAACATCCAGGTTGTCTCCGGAAATGGAAATCGTGATTGGCGAACCGGTCGACATTTCATAATCGTTTTGTGAAACCGTGATTTCCGCTCCTGGAATATCACTTACCAAATCGCTTATTTCAGCGACAAATTCATCGGTCGTCATATCCCTGTCCGAAGGACCAACCAGTTTGATCATGTAGGAGGCAGTGTTTTTGCTGCCTGCCATGATTCCGTTATTAGAACCGCCGATATTGACATAACTCACGTCGATAATGTCTTCAAATTTTTTTAACCGTTGATCGATTTCATTTACAACCGCTTCCGTTTCTTCCAATTGCGCACCATTTTCCAAAGTTGCATTAATGGAAACTTGTCCGCTATCCGTGGACGGCATCAGTTCCATTCCCACCACCGGGATTAAAGCCAAACTGCCGATAAAAACAACGGAAACAATGGAAATGACAGTTTTTCTTCTATGTAAGGCTTTTTCCAGCACTCTTCCATAAACATTTTTCACCTTGCTCAAAAAGCGGTTAAAGAAATAGGTTGCATCATCTTCCAATGAAATTTGAACATTTCGCATAAATTGAGTGGACAGCATCGGAACCAGTGTGATTGCAGCAATCAATGATGCTGTCAAAGAAAACACAACCGTCAATGCAAGCGGACGGAAAATCTGAGCCGTAAGTCCTTCCACGAATACGACAGGAACGAATACAACAGCAGTCGTCAGTGTCGAAGCGATGACGGCAGGACCCAATTCGGATGCCCCTTCAAATGCCGCATCTTTAATGGACAATCCTTCTGACCGCTTCTTGTATATGTTTTCCAATATCACGATGGAACTGTCGACCATCATCCCGATTCCGAGGGCAAGTCCCCCCATGGATATAATATTTAACGTTTCGCCGGTAAAATACATCAGGATAAAGGTACTGATGATTGAAATCGGCATCGAAACGGCAATGACGAGCGTCGCTTTTACACTTCTTAAGAACAGCAGCAAAATGATGGCCGCCAAGGTTCCCCCGACAATCATGTTGCTGATGACCGAGTCTATGGAAGAAGTGATATAGACCGATGTATCCAAAATGGTTTTCACTTCGATGCCTTGATTTTTATATTTTTCATTTAATTCCTTGATGACTTTTTGTACTTCTTCCGCCGTTTCAACAGAGTTTGCATCTGATTGTTTCATGATGGTGAAAACCAATGTATCTTCGCCATTCACCCGGGAAATCGCCGATACTTCTTTAAAAGTGTCTTCGACTTCCGCTACATCTTTTAGGCGAACCGTATCGCCGCTATTTAAAGGAATTAAGGTATTCTCAATATCGGCAATGGATGTATATTCTCCCACAACACGCAATTGGACATCCTGATTTCCTTGTTCAACGGTTCCCGCTGAAATGGTGCGGTTTTCCGCCTGCAATGCGGCGATGACTTGATTGCCTGTAATACCTAAAGTCTTCAGCATTGCCTGATTAAGATTGACCCGGATTTCCCTTTCTTTCCCGCCGGAAATGGCAGCGGAAGCCACACCCGGTGCCCGTTCAAGCGCCGGTTGAACATCAGATTCCGCAATTGCTTGCAGCTTCTCCAAATTTTTCCCTGAAAGGCTGACAATCATAATCGGAGCCGCATTCGGATCCAGCCGCATAACCATTGGATCATTTGCTCCATCCGGAAGCATATCGGAAATCTGGTCAACCTTTTCTCTTACATCGATCAATGCTTCATCTATATCCCGATCATAATCAAACATCATGAGCACCAAGGAAGCGCCTTGGTTCGAAACCGACTGGAGCGTATCGATCCCTTCCACAGTACTCACAGCCGTTTCGATAGGTTTTGAAATTAATTCTTCCACCTCTTGGGGAGCAGCCCCCTGGTAACTTGTAGCGATTACCGCCACCGGCAAATCCATTTTAGGGAACAGTTCCACCTTTAAATCCCTTAATGAAATAAAACCAAGTATAATTGCGCAAATCACAAACATGATGACGCCCACTGGACGTTTAATTGAGATGTTTACTAACTTCAATCTCTACTCCTCCTCCACAATCCGGACTTTATTACCGTCATCGAGGAGGTTCTGGCCACTGATGACTACCTTTTCATTTTCTTCAAGTTTTCCAACTACAGCCACCAAATCGGTGCCATATTTGAGAATCTCCACTTCCCTTTCTTCGGCTTTTCCGTTGGAAACGACAAATACCACGGTTTTTCCTTCTTTTTGTATCACTGCCTCCACAGGAACGATAAGGGAGTCAGCTTGTTTTATTTCTTTCACAATCACTGAAGCAATCATACCCGGGCGGATTTGTTGATCTTTATTTTCGATTTCTAAATCCACAGTAAATAAACCAAATCCTGAACCTACGCTTGATACATAAGTGACGGTTCCTTTATATGTTCCGGCCAAACCCGCGACCTTCACATCCAGCTCGTCGCCTTCATGAAAGCTGGACAACTGATTGGATGTAATTTTAACCGTTAATTTCATTAAATCTTTTGAAACTATCTTTGCAAAAGGATTGGCATTGGATGCCAATTCCCCCACTTTCCCATTGATTTCGGTAACTTCTCCATTAATCGGCGCCCGAATGACTTTATTATTCAATTGTTCCATCGCGGAATCCAAAGCCAGTTGGGCCTGCTCCACTTGGATTTGCGCTTGTTGCACCGCTACATCCGCATCCTTTATGGCAGTCTGCGCCATATTCACATTAGCCTGTGCTTGTTCCACCGCTGCTTCTTGCATTTTAATGCCTTCTGTTTCACTGGTTCTTTTTGATAGTTCAGCTTGTTCCAGGGCAATTTTTGCGCTCTTTTCAGCACTTTGTGCATTTTCGTACTCTTGGAGGGATATTTTTCTTGAATAATACAAAGATTTCATTCGTTCCAAATTCTTTTTTGCCTGTTGATAAGCATTTCTGGCATTTTGAACTTGATAATCCAAATTTTGTATGTTATCGATTGCTTGTTGCAGCGATGCTTGCGCAGACTTTAGGGAGGCTTGGGCTTGCATATAGCTGTTTTCGGCTCTTTCCCTTCCGTTTTGAGCGCTCTGCAAGTTCGCTTGGGCTTGTTCTAGACTTTTTTGCTGTTGTTCAACCATGTTTCTCTCGGTTGTATCATCAAGCTGGGCAATCACGTCTCCCTTTTTGACTTTATCTCCTTTCTTCACATAAATGGCTGTGATTTCCCCAACAGCTTTCGGCAATACGGCCACTTCATTTTCAGCCGATATGGTGCCTGTCAATGCATTGTCATCTGTTAACGTGCCGAAAGTGACCTTGGCAACCTTTACCGGTATTTCCGTTTCAGGAACCTTTGATTTTTCATCCTTATCATTGCATCCTGCTAATAAAAGGAATGATAACAAAACAAAAAGGGTCCCTTTGATCCCTTTTTTCATCATCTATGAATGCCTCCTTACTTAAAGCGCGGAAAAATTCGAAATCTTCTTTCTGTTTTTTTGTGGAATGGAGCGGCTGTTATTGATGCATTGAAAGTCCGTACCCACGCAGCATCAAAATGCAACTTTTTCTTCTTGGAAGCCCCCGCTTCTATTAAATTTTAAAAATTTACCCTTTCCCTTCATTATCTTTCAATAAAACTAAAAAAACAATTGCTAGTTTTTGACCATTTTGTTTCCGGAAATCTTTTCTTATCCTGTTCAATCGTAATAAAAGCTTCCGAAAGATCCTCTGAAAAATACGGAATCCGACGCTTTAAAAGAATCCGCCGTTGAGAAGCTTGAGAATCTATGAAATTATAACAAGACACCGAAAAATGATGGACTTTCTTTTTTCTTCCGCATATGAAATAGCAAACCGGCACATATATTGCAATATAAAAAAATTTGGGAGGAGGCCTCCAACTGAGAATTCATGTAGTGCAGCACGATGACTCCATCTGGAAATTGGCGAATATGTACCATACAAGCATGAACGCCATCATTCAGCTGAACCAGCTTCCGAATCCAAATCAATTGCTTATTGGTCAAGCGTTGGTCATTCCGGATACGACAACTCCCCACATTATTCAATATGGAGATACCTTATGGAAACTGGCAAATACTTATGGGGTATCCGTCCAAGCTATCCAACAGGCGAATCCGTCCATAAATCCATACAATTTAATTCCTGGCACCATCCTATACATTCCGCCCCGGTTGCATATGGTGCAGCCAGGAGAATCCCTTTGGTATATCGCCGCTCTATACGGAACAACCATCGAAGCCATTTTGAAACAAAACGGCATCCGAAATCCTGATATGATCTATCCTGGAATGATGCTCGTCGTCCCGAGACAAAAGCCATCTATTGAAGTCAACGCCTACTCTTATCAGCAAGATGCAGCCGGTGCGAAATCCGTCAATGAAGTCGGGAGCCTGCTGACATATTTCACTCCTTTCGCTTACATGATTAAAGAGGATGCCACATTGGTTCCTTTTGCGGATGAATTAATGCTCAGGGCCGCAAATGCTCAACGGGCAACCCCGATGATGTCCATCAATAATTTTACTTCGACAAGCACCGGTTCCAACTTGGCACATCTCATTTTATCCAATCAGGACTTAAGGGAAAAATTGATCAACAATTGTTTGCAAGTGATGGAAGAAAAAGGATATAAAGGGTTGAACATCGATTTTGAATATGTGCTGCCGGAAGATCGGGAAAACTATAATGCATTTTTGCAACAAGCAACCGACCGCTTGCATGAAAAGGGGTACTTCATTTCAACAGCGGTTGCGCCAAAGACGAGCGGAGAACAGGAAGGGCTGCTTTATACCGCCCATGACTATGAAGCCCATGGGCGTATTGTGGATTTTGTCATTTTAATGACTTACGAATGGGGATGGAGAGGGGCTGCGCCGCAAGCGATTTCACCAATTCATCAAATGCGGCGGGTAGTGGAATATGCGGTGTCCGTCATTCCCCGGGAAAAAATATATTTAGGTTTTCAGATATATGCAAGGGACTGGAAAATCCCGCACATTCAAGGTGCATCTGCCGATACCTACAGCCCACAGGAAGCAATCCGCCGCGCAACACGCTACAAATCTCAAATTTATTATGATGAGATCGCCCAGTCGCCATATTTCCGCTATGTGGATGAAAACGGCCAAGCCCATGAAGTATGGTTTGAAGATGCAAGAAGCGCTGTCGCGAAATTTCTTTTGGCCATCGAATTCAACTTGCGGGGAATCAGTTACTGGGCCTTGGGATACCCGTTCCCTCAAAACTGGGCATTGTTGGGGGATTATTTTGATATCCGCAAATTTTGATGAGCATTCTAAAATTGGCAGTACAAACATACTATAATTGTTTGTGCTGCTATTTTTATGGGCTGCGTCAAATCATGAATTTTCAAAAAGTATACCTACTAAAAATACAAAAGTTACAAAATTTCTAAACTTTTTAGCTAAAAAAAGGAAATTTTCATGAATTTTGTTTCTAATTTTTGCGTAAAAAAATTAATAACCCTATAATAAAAAATAAATTAACGAAATAATTAAAAAATTAACGACGGATTTACGAATCTCTAACATCTGAAGAAATGATCTTGGGTATCTTCGAAANATGGAGGGGTGAATATGAAGAAGAAAAAAGCAATTGTCTATTGCGAGGGTCAATTTGGCTCCATGGATGGAAAAACCGCGAACGGCCTTATTCGAGATCCTGGATATTACGATATCGTCGCTGTGATTGACAGTACAAAAAGCGGACTTGATTCTGGGGAATATCTCGATGGAGTCAAAAACGGTATTCCTTTATGCAAAAACCTCGAAGAAGCTTTATCGATTTCCGATGAAAAACCAACACATTTTATCCTCGGAATTGCCCCCGGTGATGCCTTTTTAAAAGATCAAGAAAGATCTGTCATNTTTGAAGCCATGAAAGCCGGTTTAAATATCATTAATCCACTTCAAGAATTCCTTACTGAAGATGAAGAGATGATGAATGCCGCCAAAAANTACAATGTAACGATTCGCGATATCCGAAAACCGAAACCGAAAAAAGAATGGACGTTATTTACAGGCGGAATATTAAAAATCGATACACCTATCATTGCAGTATTAGGTACTGACAGCGCATGCGGAAAACGTACAACCGCGAAAATCCTCGAAAAGGGCTTCAGAAAGCGCGGTTATAACCCTGTCTTTATTGCTACCGGACAAACCGGTCTGATTCAAGGTGCGGAATACGGTTTTGCTATGGATGCCTTCCCGCTCCAATATTTGATCGGGGAATTGGAAAGGGAAATATTGAGAGCGCAAAAAAATGAAAATCCGGACATTATTATCGTGGAAGGTCAAGGTGCGGTCAGCCATCCAGCCTATATCAGTTCATGCGGTATTTTAAGAGGTGCAAGACCTAAGGCAATCATCTTGCAACATCCTCCGAAACGGAAAATGTTGGGCGATTTCCCGTTTATTCCAATGCCGGATGTGCAAGAAGAAATCGACTTAATTGAACATTTCGGAAAAACAAAAGTGATCGCCATCACAATAAACCATGAGAATATGACAGATGAAGAAATTGATCAAACCATCGAGGAATACGAAGAAAAATATCACTTGCCTGTTAGCGATGTGTTGAAAAAAGGGGAAGACAAAATCATCGATGCAATCATTGATTTCTTCCCGTCTTTAAAAGCAAAAGAAAAGGTCGTGAGCTCATGATGAAACTGAAACCGTTGCCTCGAATTGAAATCAATCTTGATAAAATTCAACACAACGCTAAGATATTAAAATATTTATGCGAATCGAAGGGCGTGGGAGTGACAGGGGTCGTAAAAGGAGTCTGCGCCGATTTGCAAATCGTCAATGCTTTTGTCCAGGCAGGAATCACCAGACTGGCCGTATCCAAAACGATTCATTTGGAAAAATTAAAAAAGGCAAAAATCAATGCAACCTTAATTTTGCTTCGAACACCTGGCCTTTCGGAAGTCCACAATGTCGTGAAATATGCGGATATCAGCATGAACTCTGAAATTGAGGTAATACGTGCCCTTTCAAACGAAGCCATCAAACAAGGAAAAATCCATAAGATTATGATTATGGTAGAAATGGGAGATCTTCGCGAAGGGGTTATGCCAAAGGATCTGCCAGAATTTATCAGTGAAGTCATGGAACTCCCAGGAATCGAAATTGCCGGTATCGGAACAAACTTTGCTTGTTTTGGAGGCGTATTGCCGACAGAGGATAAAATGAGGGAATTCTCAACCCTTGTAGAGCAAATCAGAAAGCAATTTTCTTTGGAACTTCCGATTGTCTCCGGCGGAAACTCCGCGAATCTAAAATGGCTATTTGAAACGAAAAATACCGGTGCCATTAACGATATACGCCTTGGAGAATCGATTCTGTTGGGAAGGGAAACTGCAGAAGGCGGAATCATACCGAATCTTTATCAAGACACATTTAAATTTGTTGCGGAAGTCATCGAAGTAAAACAAAAACCTTCTGCCCCCTATGGCTTTCGAGGCAAAAACGGTTTTGGCGAATCGATTGAATTCCAAGACCATGGATGGATGAACCATATCCTTGTCGGCGTTGGAAGGCAAGATGTGTTTGTCCCAGGATTAGTGCCTATGAAACCTTTAAAAATCCTTGGGGCAACAAGTGACCATATCGTAATAGATGGAAAAAATATCCATTTGAAAGTAGGAGATGAGGTTACTTTTACTCCAAACTATGCAGCTATTCTTTCGTTGATGACATCTCCGTACATTCATAAAACATATATACAATTCAAAGGAAGCAAATCTGAAAAACAAGGAAATGTTTACAGTATTTACAAACAACGAATTATACCCCGACAATAGTCGCACTTGGGATGCCGCCTTTCGGATGCGGCATCCCGTTTATTTTTCCTCCAAAACAAGCATGTCTTATTAAAATAAACTTTATTTATTATAGATTATTCCATTCCCTCCTGCAATTAATCCTGTTCCGATTGTGATAAAAAAGATGCATCTTCCCATATTAAAATTACCTGGACAAAAAGGAGGGATACCATGGGAAGAGATAACCAGCCCCAAAAAAATTCAAAGAATGCCCACTCTTTTCCGCAGACACCGAAGCAACAAATGATCCCAGCCCATCGTGTGAATGAAGAATTTTCACGCGAACTTTCAGAATTGGAAAAATTAGTATTGAAAAGAAGAGCAAAAATAAAAAAATAATATCATGCTTTTTGTGGAATTCTCAACAAAACACAGGAAAGGGAATTCCACTTTTTTTAAATTTTTCATAAAATGGATATACTGATCAAAAACGTTTGAGGAAGTGGATGATGAAGGGTATCAGTTGTTTGATGGTTTTTGGATTGATCATCGCCATTCTAAATATGTTTGATGGACTGGCTACTAATTATGGATTAACAAACCATTATATCGAGGAAGTTAATCCTGTTATGCGGCTTATAGCCGAAATAAGCCCGGCCTTGTTTATAGGAGTTAAACTTTCCCTTTCTCTGCTCATTTTGATCGTTTCGTATCTTGTTTATAAAAGCGGCAACTGCAGCAGCAAAAGCCTCTTTCAAAAGTTTTTTCTTTATTCTTTGGTTGGTGTAACGGCCCTCTATGCCGGGGTTTTTTGTCTTCATATTTATTGGTTATCCATCTCCGGATCATTTTAAGTATGCAACAAAATTTTCCTTCCACACGTCTATTAGTGTTTCCCGAAACAGTTTATTTAATTTGGCAGTCGGATCTTTCTTCCCGGCATTCATAAGCTTCACCGTATCGCTAAGCCAATCCAGCTCCTTCCGGATATATTCATTTAATACCGGATCCGGCTGCATGCTTTTCCGCTCATCACCGTGAATTTTGGCGGCCGCTAATTGTTCCAGTTCGTTGCCCAATTGGCTGTCCAACTTCACACGTTCCAGCAATTCACGAAAGTCCACCGGCGGAATTTCATTGAATTGCACAATCCATTTACTTGCCAGCAATGAACGGAAAGCATATAGGTAATTTTTCAGTTTTGCCTCTTTACCATGAAGGGATGCATAATTCTTTTTTGCAATTTGTATGTAATGGGAGAGCACCGATTTTGGATGAAAAACATCTTTTTCCAATCGCCGTAATTTGGCAATAAATTGATCGTGCTCCACATATACCGCCTTGCTTCTTATCCATTCTAAAATGGCAGGGTTGCTTTTCCGGAAAAGTCTCAATGCTTTCGTGATTTCCCAACCGCTTATATCCAATTGATCGCTGATCGGCAATTCAATGACATCCCGCCGATGCGGGTCGATGGAAAGATACCAATCCAAAGGATGTATATAAACAAACCTGACATCGTAATCACTTTCTCTGGATGCAAGCCCCCATGCCCTGCTGCCGGATTCGACCGCAAATAGCACTTTTACCTGATAAGTTTGTTCAATTTCTTTTAATTTTNTGCGGATTTTCTCTTCCATATCAATCAACTCCTTAAAAAAAATGGGGACTATATGATGAGTCCCCATAAATCAATTCAGCGTTTCGGTCTGAACGTCTTGCAGCACGTTTCTTCAGAAGTTTTCGCTTTCTCCTCAACTTCTCGGAAGTCGATTTCTGAACCAAACTCGGAAGACCGGTCTTTTGAATCCGTATCAATCAGTATTTTCTCTGCGCCGCAAATATTCCCTTTCCTGTGGAAATAACAATTGGAGACGGTACAATTGACTTCTACATTCGGCATAGCAATCCTCCTTCGTTGAAATAAAATGAGAAAAGGCATGACCTTTCTCAATAAGTATTTTGTACACTCTGCAAGTCGTTTATTTTCTTTAATTACTAGGTTGAAAGTAAATTATTGACACCGGAGTATTTAGTAAAAAAACTATGGAGGAAATCGCCATATCCTTCAATGATCGCTTTTTTGATTGCCATGCCGTTGATTGGTTAACTCCACGGGAATCTTTCGGCCAATATCCATGCCACAGCTGCTCACTTTTGTTTCATAAGCCAAAATTTCCACCCCGTGTCTTGAAGCTTGCACCAATGCATCCGCAAAATCGGGGTCTGTATAGCGATTGGGAGCAAAGCATCTGCAGCCTTCCATTTGGATGATAAATAACAAAATTCCTTTATAGCCTTCTTTCCCCGCTTTCACCAGCTCCCATATATGTTTTGTGCCCCTCGATGTGGGAGCATCCGGAAAGAGGGCAATCCCATTTTTTTCTAATGTTACGCCTTTTACTTCAATAAATCCTTTCTCGCTTTTTGTTTCAAAATAGAAATCAAACCGTGAATCATGATATTTCACTTCTTTTTTCAATAATTGAATTTGTTTCAATTCGGCAATTCTTCCTTCCCGAATCGCTTCATATGCCACTGCATTGGGTGCTTGGGAATCAATGTTGACCCACCGTCCATCTTTTTTTACCGCAATCAGGGAATATTTCGTTTTCCGATTTGGTTGATGGCTTTCTTCCAAAATCACCTCCGCCCCCTGCAGCAATAATTCCCTTAAACGGCCTGTGTTTTTGACATGAACCCGTTCTTTTTGTCCGTTCAAATACACTTCGGCTACAAATCTGTTTAATCGTTGGGAAAATGTCCCTTTTTTCAAATGATGGTANATCATTCAATTTCACATCCAAATTCTTTTCCAAGGTTAATCTAATAAAAAATGTACCAGAATTCCTTGATGGAATCTGGTACTAAACATGTTTCATCATCTATTCATGTTTTATGATTGGATTGTTTCCAATTCTTTTTGAATATTTTCTTTTCCTAAACCTAAAATTTCATCTGTGAAATCTTGAACTTTTCTGAATAAATCAGGGTTGTCCAACAATTTTTGGCCATAGGATGGAATCATTTCTTTAATTTTTCCTTCCCATTTTTTCATTTCTTCTGGGAAGCAGCGGTTGATCACATCAAGCATTACTTTTACTGCTGTAGAAGCGCCTGGTGAAGCACCCAACAACGCTGCAACTGTACCATCGGATGAAGTGATTACTTCCGTACCGAATTGTAATGTACCTTTGCCGCCTGTTTCAGTATCTTTGATTACTTGCACACGTTGACCGGCAATAATGATTTCCCAATCTTCGCTTTTTGCTGTTGGAACGAATTCGCGCAATTCGTTGATGCGCTGTTCTTTTGTTAACAGCAATTGTCCGATTAAATATTTTGTCAACGGAACATTTTTCGCACCGCAAGCAAGCAATGTAACGATGTTGTTCGGCTTGATGGATGCAAATAAATCCATGTAAGAACCTGTTTTCAAGAACTTAGGCGAGAATCCCGCAAATGGTCCGAACAATAGAGATTTTTGTCCATCAATATAACGGGTATCCAAATGCGGAACAGACATTGGAGGCGCTCCAACTTTTGCTTTACCATATACTTTGGCATGATGCTTTTTAATCACTTCAGGATTTTTGCATACCAAGAATAGACCGCTTACAGGGAAGCCGCCAATGTGCTTGCTTTCAGGGATTCCTGTATCTTGAAGCAGATGCAAGCTTCCTCCGCCCGCACCGATAAAGACGAAGTCAGCAGTGACATATTTCATCTTAATGCCATCTAAATCGTGAACTTTAAGTTCCCAACGGTTGTCTTTTGTGCGTTTAATCCCTTCTACCATATGATTATAGTATACATTTACGCCTTGGTTTTGCAGATGCTGAACTAAGATGCGCGTTAATGCCCCGAAGTTCACGTCCGTACCTGAATCAATTTTTGTAGCTGCAATCGGCTCTTTAATTTCACGTTGTTCCATCATCAAAGGAATCCATTCTTTTAATTTTTCCGGATCATCCGTGAACTCCATGCCTTCGAACAGATGTAATTTTGAAAGCGCTTCAAAGCGTTTTTTCAAGAAGGCAACATCTTTTTCCCCTGTAACGAAACTCAAATGAGGCAATGGCATAACAAATTCTTTAGGATCTTTGATCAAATTATTTTTTACAAGGTAAGCCCAGAATTGTTTAGAGATTTGGAACTGTTCATTTACGTTGATCGCTTTGGAAATATCGATGGAGCCGTCAGGTTTTTCCACTGTGTAGTTGAGTTCGCACAATGCAGCGTGTCCTGTACCCGCATTGTTCCATTCATTGGAACTTTCTTCGCCTGCTTTATCCAATTTTTCGTAAATCGTGATCTCCCAGTCCGGAGCAAGCTCTTTTAGTAACGTTCCCAAAGTTGCACTCATGATTCCGGCACCGATTAATACGACATTCTTTTTAGTTTGACTGCTACTCATTTTATAACCATCCTTATCTCCCCTATTTTTTCAAAAAGTGTGAAGACTTAAAAAAGTCAACACCTTTTTGGACATGCATATTAACCTTATTATAGTATAACACTTTTAATTTGAGATTTAAATATTATATCTATGCTCCAGAAAGTGAAATTCTGCATGAACAGACAAAATTTTTTGTTCAACATTTACCTGAATACGAAAATTCTTTCTTTAATAATTTAGAAATATTATTTACTGATTTGAGGCAAATATAAGTTTGTTAATTAACGAAATATTTGGAAATTNCCAGTTTTAATTATGTCAATATAACATTCCTCCCTTCATCTGAATGGTAAAAAGAACTAAGTTACTTATTTCACATTTCCTTTTTAAGTATCTCAATAAAATATTTTAAAATTCTGGCAGTTAACCCCCAAATCGTATACTGCCGGTAATCATAAAACCACTCTTCTATTTCTCTCATTCTCCACTGGTATTCCTTCCCGTTCACAATTTTTTCATAAGGAAAATCCTTTGGAGGAATAAATTTTATTTTTACTAAATGAGAATACGGCTCGTAATTGAGAAGCCACTTGATCGGGACGGTAAAAATCTCTTCCACTTCTTCCTTATTATAAGGAAGACGAAGAATGTCATCCTTTAGCNCTGCAACATAGGGATAAATAACAAAAGAAGGAGAAGTGACGAGAGGACTTAATTCGCCTATTACATGAATCTTTCTCCGANCAATACCCAATTCCTCATGGGTTTCTCTCAAAGCCGCTTCTAACGGGGATTCGTCTGTTTCATCGACCCTGCCTCCCGGAAAGCTGATGTCCCCGGGCTGCTTTCTCAAGCTGAATGAACGGACCTCAAAAAGAATGTGCCATTCCCCATTGACTTGAACAATCGGCAACAGTACGGCTGAACGATAGGCTTCTTCTTCGCCGATAAACCGAAATCGTTGTTCCCCCAGCTTTTTCTTTAATTGTTCCAAAAACATGAAATCTCCCTTTCTCCCCCATTCACTAGGTTTTCAACGTGATTATAGGCCGCAATTTGAGGTGGTGCTTGTTTCTTGTATTGCCTTTTTGTTTCTTCTAAAATAGATATTGGAAATGTTTAGCTATTATAGTATATTATTATATTTGCCTCTTTTGCGTATATATTTTTGTCAAAAATAAAGACTATACTTGAATTATTTTGCTTATTCCNTTTGACAAATGGCCGCATGTATATGATAATAAGTTCTAGGTAATAATTATTACAAATAAAACATAAAACTGGAGGTAGAGAGTATGTCATTAATCGGTAAACAAGTTCAACCTTTCACATGCCAAGCTTACAGAAACGGCGAATTCGTTACTGTAACNGAAGAAGATTTCAAAGGTAAATGGTCTGTTGTATGCTTCTATCCTGCAGACTTCACATTCGTTTGCCCAACAGAATTGGAAGACCTTCAAGAACAATATCCAAAATTAAAAGAACTTGGCGTTGAAGTATATTCTGTTTCAACTGACACTCACTTCACACACAAAGCATGGCATGATACTTCAGAAGCGATCAGTAAAATCACTTATACAATGATCGGCGACCCAGCACACGTTCTTTCAACACAATTTGAAGTATTAAGAGAAGGCGAAGGCGTTGCTGACCGCGGTACATTCATTATCGACCCAGACGGCGTAATCCAAGCTGTTGAAATTAACGCTGACGGCATTGGCCGCGATGCAAGCACTCTCATCGACAAAATCAGAGCTGCACAATATGTACGCAACAATCCTGGCGAAGTATGCCCTGCGAAATGGAAAGAAACTGGTAAAACTCTTAAACCAAGCCTTGACCTTGTTGGTAAAATTTAAGGAGACGATTCANCATGGCATTAGATGCAGATATAAAAGCCCAATTAAACCAGTACTTGCAATTGCTTGAAAATGATATTGTCATTAAAGTAAGCGCAGGTACTGACGAGGTTTCCAAAGAGATGCTGGCTCTAATTGATGAGCTGGCATCCATGACTCCAAAAATTAAAGTCGAAAAAGCCGAACTGAAAAGAACACCTAGCTTCAGTGTAAACCGTGTCGGAGAAGATACCGGCATCGTGTTTGCAGGTGTTCCGTTGGGCCATGAATTCACTTCATTAGTATTGGCTTTGCTCCAAGTAAGCGGCCGTCCTCCAAAAGTTGACCAAAAAATCATTGATCAAATTAAATCCATCAAAGAAGAATACCACTTCGAAACATATGTCAGCCTTACTTGCCACAACTGCCCGGACGTTGTACAGGCACTTAATATCATGAGCGTGCTAAATCCAAATATCACGCATACCATGATTGACGGTGCTGTGTACAAAGAAGAGGTTGAAAGCAAAAATATTTTGGCAGTGCCAACAGTTTATTTGAATGGCGAACCTTTTGCGAGCGGCCGTATGCAGATTGAGGAAATTCTTGACAAACTTGGACAAGGAGCTGCGGTTGAAGAACTGTCGAACAAAGAGCCGTTTGATGTTTTAGTGATCGGCGGTGGTCCGGCGGGAGCCAGCGCAGCAATTTATGCAGCCCGCAAAGGAATCCGTACAGGTATTGTGGCAGAACGTTTCGGCGGCCAAATTCTTGATACATTGACAATTGAAAACTTCATCAGTGTAAAAGAAACGGAAGGTCCGAAACTTGCCAAAGCCCTTGAGGAACATGTCAAAGAATATCCTGTTGATATCATGAATTTGCAACGGGCAAAACACCTCGAAAAGAAAGATGGCATGATTGAAGTAGAACTTGAAAATGGTGCCGTTTTAAAAAGTAAAACTGTCATCGTTGCAACAGGTGCCCGCTGGCGCAACATTAACGTTCCTGGCGAACAAGAATTCAAAAATAAAGGTGTTGCATACTGCCCTCACTGTGATGGACCATTATTTGCCGGAAAAGATGTTGCAGTAATTGGAGGAGGCAACTCCGGAGTCGAAGCGGCAATCGATCTTGCCGGAATTGTCAACCATGTCACATTGCTTGAATTCAATGATCACTTAAAAGCGGACGAAATCTTGCAAGAACGTCTCAATAAGCTTCCAAATGTGACAGTTATCACAAACGCAGCTACAAAAGAAATCACGGGTACGGACAAAGTAAATGGCCTTACTTATGTCGACCGGGCAACTGGGGAAGAAAAACACATTGAATTAGCCGGTGTATTCGTTCAAATCGGCCTCGTTCCGAATACAGAATGGTTGAGAGGTACGCTTGAACTCAACCAAATCGGCGAAATCATTGTTGACAAAAAAGGTGCGACTTCAATTCCTGGCGTATTTGCGGCAGGAGACTGCACAGACAGCCCATACAACCAAATCATCATTTCCATGGGCTCAGGCGCAATTGCCGCATTGAGCGCATTCGACTACCTCATTCGAAATTGAATATTGCACACTTGGCCCTAAAAGAAGTTCATCTTTTGGGGCCAATATTTTTTGAAGCCGCACTTCTTGTCTAAATGATATAGGCTTTATATAAATTCACATAACATTTTACATATAAATTGAAATTTTAAAAATACTATTTTTTTATTTTATATTGGTTACTTTAAGTAATGGAGTTTATTTATATTACTTGTTTTGTTATTAACAAGAATTTTTTGATAGAATACATGTGAAAGAGGTGTTTCATAAATGAATCAGCCAGCGATTTGTCCAAAGTTTGAAAAAGCCGTATCCATCATCAGCCAAAGATGGACTGCTCTCGTCATATATGAATTGCTTTCCGGACCCAAACGCTTCAGCGAAATTCAATCTGCAATCGGCATCAGCGGAAAAGTGTTATCCGACCGGTTAAAAGAATTGGAACAGATGGACATTATCGACCGCAAAGTCATTCCTGCCACACCAGTCATGATCGAATATTCGTTAACTGAAAAAGGGCGTGCAATGGAGCCGATATTGAAATCGATCGAAGAATGGTCTCAACAATGGATTTCCGTCGATTCAACTCAATCGTAAATGAAAAGGCATTAGTAAAAGAATTACTAATGTCTTTTCATTCCGGAAAATTCCTTTTAGACGGAAGTGCTGGCCGCGGCTGCGGTACTTTGATCATCTTTCACACAGTCTATGGCAATAACAAGCGCAATAATGATTGTTTCCATTTCTTCATTTAAAATTTCTACTTTGTAACTATCCCCCCAAGTAAACCACTCTTTGCTTACTTGGCCAATTTTTTCGCCATTTTGGAACACTTCGAAAGTCATATCCCACCAATTGCCGCGCACTTCGATTCCTTCAGCGTCAATGGTATATCGGGAGCGGAAGAAAGTGAATTCCTTTTTGATGGTGATCACCTGTTTTCCTTCCATTACAACGGTAAACTTCGGCAAAAAGGCGAATACTTTTTTTGTAATAACCGCCACTTCCCGACCTTGCATGTTATAAATCGTAAAGGTTTTTGGTATTTTTAAGAAACTCCCCTCTACATAATACACATCGTTTCCATGCTCGTCTCTCACCTTAAACTTATCAGTGAGGCTAAGAAGCTTCTGTTTGATAAAAAGCTGTTTCATCAATGATNCATTCCTTTCAAATCAGCTCATACAAAGTCTCAACCATCCCTTAAGACAATTTTCGGATGATAAAATCGATAAAATATCGGCCAGTTATAGTCAATGTATTATAGTCGATGCAATCGTACGGGCAATCGGAGGATCCACATTCTTCATCACCAATTGTCGGAAGGCTTTATACATTACCATCTCAGGAACCATTATAAACATTAGTTTTACTAATAGTTATCCATTTGTTAGAATCTTTTCTAACAAAATGCTAACGAAATGC
>JGI1652J44930_10000174_pt1 | contig 25285 bp, 22 predicted proteins | sample NewIslsDNAsample_FD_44930 | JGI IMG/M metagenome (IMG submission 44930)
AAAAAAAAGGAGGTGTCGGGATGTTAAAAAGGATTATTCAAATTGCATTTCTCTTTATTGGTGGAGCATTGGGCTTTGTCTTTTTACCGCCATTATACGAAATTATTAATTTATCATCGAATCCTTGGATCAATAATCCGTATACATCTGTAGCTTTGGGAGCATTGCTGTTATTTCTTTTATCCTTTTCATTATCCGATTATTGTGTCAAATTTATCAACTGGATGGAAGAAGTACTTTTCAAATTGCCTGCAGCAGATTTGTTTTTTGGAACTCTGGGATTGATTGTCGGATTAATTGTAGCATATTTTATCGGATTTGCCATCGAAAGAATTAATATACCGATTATTACTGAATTTGTTCCGATCATTCTATCGATCATTCTTGGATATCTGGGATTTAGAGTGGGATTTAAAAAGCGGGAAGAACTGATACAAATATTCAGTAAATCAGGAGTCGGCACGAAAAAGAAAGCGGGAGAAAATAACATAGCTGTTTCCCAGGAAAAAACGCTTTATAAGTTATTGGATACAAGCGTAATTATTGATGGCCGGATTGCGGACATCGCAAATACAGGTTTTATTGAAGGGGTTTTGGTTGTACCTCAATTCGTTTTGACGGAGCTGCAACATATCGCTGATTCCAGCGACACATTGAAGCGCACCCGCGGACGCAGAGGATTGGATATGCTGAAAAAATTGCAGGACGGAAAGGCCGTCAACGTGATGATTTCGGAAGAAGATTTTGATGACGTCCACGAAGTTGATTTGAAATTGGTCCGGCTGGCGAAGAAAATGGGAGCAAAAATTATAACAAACGATTTTAATCTAAATAAAGTTTGCGAACTTCACCATGTGCCGGTATTAAATATTAATGAACTGGCCAATGCGGTGAAACCGATCGTCATTCCGGGCGAGGATATGGAAGTTGTCGTCATTAAAGATGGAAAAGAGCAGGATCAAGGTGTAGCATATTTAGATGATGGAACGATGATTGTTGTTGAAGGCGGGCGCAATTATATCGGCCAATCCATTACGGTGACTGTGACAAGCGTACTGCAGACATCCGCAGGCCGTATGATCTTTGCAAAGCCTAAAGATGAAAAAGTAGCTTAAGATATCGCAATAAATGTAGGAGTTGAGCATGTGGATTATGTAGTAGCGTTGCCTGCTGCCGGCAGCGGAAAACGGATGGGGGCAGGTAAAAATAAATTATTTTTAACTTTAGCAAATAAACCGATTCTCATTCATACCCTTGAAGTTTTTGAAAGGGACCCTCATTGCACAGGAATTTTTTTGGCAGTCAAACAGGAAGAAAGAGAGTATATTCAAAGTTTATTAAATGAATATAACATTACAAAGGTTAAAGGTTTACCGAATGGAGGAAAGGAACGGCAACATTCTGTTCATGCATGCCTAAAAGTGATGGAAGATGCGGAAATCGTTCTCGTCCACGATGCCGCAAGACCATTTATCACCCATTCGGTAATCCGGCGTTTAGTGAAAACGGCATACGAAAAAGNGGCGGCAGTTGCCGGTGTTCGCGCGAAAGATACAATGAAAAAAGTGAAGAACGGCATTATTGTTGAAACGGTGAACAGAGATGATTTATGGTCCATACAAACGCCTCAAGCCTTCCGTTTTGAGCTGCTGCGCCAGGCGGAGGAAGATGCCGAAAGAACAGGATTTTTAGGAACGGACGAAGCGATGCTTGTGGAACGCCTTGGCCACGAGATTCACATTGTCGAAAGCAGTTATGAAAATATAAAAATTACAACAAAAGAAGATTTGATATTTGGAGAGGCCATCATCAAACATCGCCAGTTGAACAATGAAAGCAACCTCACAAATCTGATGGATTCGTGAGGTTTTTTTATCTGCATAAATNCATAAAAGGATTGCATAAAAAAGGCTTACAATCCACAAGATTGGGAAATATGTTAATATATGAATTGTCATTTGGATTTGATTTTATAGAAAAGGATGGTGAATGCTGCATTAAGACGAATCGTCTTTCAATATGCAGCTAAAACATGTTTCGGGTTGGACAAGGATTCGATGTTCATGCATTTCAAGAAGGCAGGCCCCTTATCATCGGAGGAATAGAAATTCCTTATACAAAAGGTCTTTTAGGACACTCTGACGCGGATGTGTTATTGCATGCAATCACAGACGCAGCACTTGGAGCAATAGGCGAAGGAGATATAGGCCGCCATTTTCCGGATACGGATCCGGCGTATAAAGATGCGGATTCATCAAAACTATTGGAATATATTTGGAAAATAGTAGAAAATAAAGGCTATGTTCTTGGAAACGTCGATTGCACGATTTTGGCGCAAAAACCCAAGATGGCCCCTTACATCGAAAAAATGAAAAATCGCATTGCACAGCTTTTGCATGCGGATCCGTCCCAAGTGAATGTCAAAGCGACGACCACGGAAAAGCTGGGTTTTGTTGGACGGGAAGAAGGTATAGCAGCGCTTGCAACCATTTTGTTAATAAAAAACAACAACATTTAGTCCTGATGTAAAACTTTCGTGAAAAGTCATATTTCTCCACTTACATCAACTTTTCAACAGCACTTGAGAGTGGTAAAATGTACAAAAGTTGAGGACGCCAATTGGAATTTCATAAATTTCGGCAATGGTTTAACAATAATGAAGGTTTGAATTGCTTAATTTAGGAGGAAATTATCATGGCAAAAGAAGTTCGTGTTCGGTATGCACCGAGTCCTACCGGTCATTTGCATATCGGTGGTGCACGCACAGCGCTATTCAACTATTTATTTGCAAAACATTACAACGGTAAATTTATCCTTCGCATTGAGGATACGGATACGGAGCGGAATGTAGAAGGCGGCGAAGAATCTCAGCTGGATAATCTGCGCTGGTTGGGAATTATTCCGGATGAATCTGTCGATATTGGCGGCCCTTATGGACCATATCGTCAAACAGAAAGATTGGATATTTATAAAAAACATGCAGAAGAGCTATTGGAACGAGGTTTGGCTTATAAATGCTTCTGTACACCAGAAGAACTGGAAGCTTCAAGGGAAGCCCAAAGAGCGAGAGGTATTGCTGCGCCAACATATGAAGGGAAATGCCGCCATTTGACGAAAGAAGAGATTGCGGAAAAAGAAGCGCAAGGAATTCCTTATACGATTCGTTTTAAAGTGCCTGAAAATGTTACTTACAAATTTAATGATATTGTGCGCGGAGAAATTGTTTTTGAATCAAAAGATATTGGCGACTGGGTGATTATGAAGGCAAACGGCATTCCAACTTATAACTTTGCCGTGGTGTTGGATGACCATTACATGGATATCACTCATGTGCTCCGGGGTGAAGAACATTTATCCAACACGCCGAAACAATTGATGATCTACGATGCATTCGGCTGGGAATATCCACAGTTCGGCCATTTGACAATCATTGTAAACGAACAACATAAAAAACTATCAAAACGGGATGAATCCATTATCCAATTTATTTCGCAATACAGAGAGCTCGGCTATCTGCCGGAAGCAATGTTCAACTTCTTTGCCCTTCTCGGATGGTCCCCGGAAGGAGAGGAAGAAATCTTTACGAAAGAAGAATTAATTAAAATTTTCGATGAAAAACGTTTATCGAAATCACCGTCCATGTTTGACCGGAATAAACTAACATGGATGAACAACCAATATATTAAAAAAATGTCTTTGGACGAATTGGTGGATCTTTCATTGCCTCATCTGCAAAAAGCGGGTTTGCTGCCTGAAGAGTTGAATGAAGAACAAAAAGAATGGGCGCGCAAATTGATTGGATTGTACCACAACCAAATGAGCTATGGCGCTGAAATCGTGGAACTATCCGGCCTATTCTTTAAAGATGAAGTGGAATATGATGAAGAAGCGCAGGAAGTATTGGCATGGGAACACATTAAAGAAGTGATTTCTTCATTCAAGCAACAGCTTGAATCATTGGAATCTTTCAATGCTGCCTCCATTAAAGCGGCTATGAAAGCCGTCCAAAAAGAAACAGGATATAAAGGGAAAAACTTGTTTATGCCGATTCGCGTCGTAACGACCGGCCAAACCCATGGCCCGGATTTGGCGAATACGATCGAGCTGTTAGGTAAAGAAAAAGTGTTGGGCCGCTTGGAAAATTTCTTAAACAAATAATAACGGAATATTGGAAAAAGCGTTGAGAAGGAGAAGTACGTAAAATATGTTTTCCAGAGAGGGTCACCATTGGCTGAAAGTGACCTAAACCTCTATTTTGCGGAAATGCACCTTTGAGCGCTTCGCCGAAAATAGGAGTAGGCAAGCCGGCTGGTCGCCGTTAAAAGACAAAAGAGCGGAAAGCGTTATGCTTTCAATCAGAGTGGAACCGCGCATGCAAGCGTCTCTGTCATAGTGATATGATAGAGGCGTTTTTTATTGAAGATTGAATAGGCCCTGCTTTTGTTGGCCTTCGTGACGGAAAAGGTGGTAATTTAGTAGTAAGACGGAAAATTTGCACGGAAGACATTTTTTGAAGAATGGAAGGGAGAGAATAGCATGACAATTCAGATTTACAACACTTTGACAAGAAAGAAAGAGCCTTTTGTTCCTCTTGAAGAAGGGAAAGTAAAGATGTATGTATGCGGGCCGACGGTTTATAACTATATTCACATCGGAAATGCCCGTCCGGCAATCGTATATGATACAGTGAGAAGATATTTGGAATATAAAGGGTATGATGTGAAATACGTATCCAACTTTACGGATGTGGACGACAAAATCATTAAGGCGGCAAATGAATTGGGGGAAGAAGTTTCCGAACTGACGGAGCGCTTTATTAAAGCTTATTTTGAAGATATTACGGCTCTCGGATGCAAAAAGGCGGATGTTCATCCGCGGGTAACGGAACATATGAATGATATCATTGAATTTATAAAAGTATTAATTGATAAAGGATATGCTTATGAATCGGAAGGGGATGTCTATTTCCGCACGCGCAAATTCGAGGGGTACGGGAAACTGAGTCATCAATCCATCGACGATTTGAAAGTAGGTGCCCGCATTGAACCGGGAGAAAAGAAAGAAGATCCGTTAGACTTTGCCCTATGGAAAGCCGCAAAACCGGGGGAAATCCACTGGTCCAGCCCTTGGGGAGAAGGCCGTCCCGGATGGCACATTGAATGCTCCGTCATGGCCCGTGCCCACTTGGGAGATACGATTGACATTCATGCGGGAGGGCAAGATTTGACATTCCCTCACCATGAAAACGAGATTGCCCAATCAGAAAGCTATACCGGAAAGCCTTTTGCCCGTTATTGGATGCATAATGGGTATATTAATGTAGATAATGAAAAAATGTCAAAATCTTTGGGGAATTTCATTTTGGTGCATGACATTATTAAAAAAGTGGATCCGCAAGTATTAAGATTTTTCATGTTATCTGTCCATTATCGCAATCCGATTAATTTCTCGGAAGAATTGATCGAAGCGGCCCGCAATGGGCTGGAACGGTTGCGAATCGCTTACGCGAATCTTCAACATCGCTTAAATTCCGCAACAAATCTCGGGGAAGAAAGTGAAAGTTATTTAGAAAAAATCGACGGTTTGAAAAAGGAATTTGAAAAGGAAATGGATGACGATTTCAATACGGCCAACGCCATTTCCGTTTTGTTTGAACTTGCCCGCCTGGCAAATACGTACGTAAACAAAGCCAATACCGACGAAAAAGTGCTGAAAACGTTTATTCAAACATTTGATGAACTTAGCGATGTATTGGGAATCAAGATGGCCGGCGAACAGGAAATTTTGGATGAAGAAATTGAGAAATTGATTGAGGAACGGAATATTGCGAGAAAGAATCGTGATTTTAAACGGGCTGACGAAATCCGGGATCAGCTATTAAAAATGAATATTATTTTGGAAGACACACGCCAAGGGACACGTTGGAGAAGAGGTTCATAATATGACCCAAACAGTAGATGTCAAACAATTAAATCCGCTTGCTTTAGCCTATATGGGAGATGCAGTGTTGGACGTGCGCATCAGGGAACATTTGATATTGGGAGGGCGTACGAAACCAAACACGCTGCACCAAGAAGCAACAAAATATGTTTCGGCCAAAGCCCAGTCCATGATTGTCCATCGCATGATTGAAGAACATTTTTTGACAGATGAGGAGCTGGCGATTTTCAGAAGGGGCCGCAATGCAAAGTCCGGCACGGTCCCAAAAAATACAGACATTCAAACCTACCGCAACAGTTCCGGCTTTGAGGCGGTTCTCGGGGGGCTTTATTTAGCAAAGCAATATGAACGTGTCAATCACATCATTGATTACGCGATTCAAATCGTTGAAGAGGCGAAAGGAGCGGTAAAATGAGCGGGAGCGGAGAATTGATTGCAGGAAGGAACCCGGTATTGGAAGCCCTTCGTTCGGGAAGGGAAATCAATAAAATTTGGATCGGCGAAGGCGTGAATAAATCCGGCATTAAAGAAGTGCTTGATTTGGCGCGGAAACGTGGAGTGTTAGTGCAGTATGTTCCAAAGAAAAAAATCGATCAACTGACCGATGCGAATCATCAAGGAATTGTCGCATCCGTAGCTGCTTACAAATATGCGGAGCTTGATGATTTATTTGAAGTGGCGAAAGAAAGAAACGAAGACCCGTTTTTCGTCATATTGGACGAATTGGAAGACCCTCATAATCTTGGATCGATTTTAAGAACTGCCGATGCAATAGGCGTTCATGGTATAATAATACCAAAAAGACGTTCAGTTGGCCTTACAGCAACGGTGGCAAAAGCTTCTACCGGGGCAATTGAGCATGTTCCAGTATGCAGGGTGAATAACTTGGCCCAAACAGTGGATGAGTTAAAGGAAAGAGGTCTATGGATTGCCGGAACAGACGCAAAAGGCAGCATCGACTATCGCAAAATGGATGCTGCCCTGCCCCTGGCCATCATTATAGGAAGTGAAGGGAAAGGGATGAGCCGTTTGCTAAAAGAAAAATGCGATTTCCTTTATTATTTGCCGATGGTCGGCCATGTCAATTCTTTGAATGCTTCAGTGGCTGCGGCATTGTTGATGTATGAAGTGTACCGAAAAAGGCAAGAAGAGAATGATTAGCGATGGAAAACATTTTAATCGTCGATGGATACAATATGATCGGTGCGTGGAAAGAATTGCGGGCATTGAAGGATACAAATTTGGAGGAAGCCAGAAACCGCTTGATTGAATTGATGGCGGAATACCAAGCCGCAATGGGGTACCGTGTCATTGTTGTATTTGATGCTTATCATGTTTCCGGAGCGGAACGGTCATATGTCCAAAATTCGGTCGAAGTGATTTTTACAAGAAAAAATGAAACAGCCGACGAACGAATCGAAAAGTTATCAAGTGAATTGCAGGGGAGAAAAGTTCAGATTTATGTAGCTACTTCTGACATGGCTGAACAAAGCGTCATTTTTGGAAATGGAGCCCTGAGGAAGTCAGCCCGGGAATTGGAAATAGAAATGGAGATTATTCAATCGAATATATCAAAAAAAATAGAAAAGTCGCAGAAAGAGAAACCGAAATCTAGAATCCCATTATCGAAAGAAGTAGAGTTGGCCTTTGAAAAATGGAGGAGAGGTTTAAAATAACGCATTGACCGATTTTTTCCAACTCATTTATACTGTTCCTAATACGATTTAAACGTCTGGGGTGAGGCCGTTGCTAAAAACAGAGCAATCTAAAGCAGCACAACCTTTTGAGAAGCTAACGGATGAACAGCTTGTTGAATTGGTGCATCAGGGGAATACGGAAGCATTGGATTATTTGATTAATAAATACCGGGTATTCGTAAAGGCGAAAGCCCGCTCTTATTTTTTAATTGGAGCGGATAAGGAAGATATTATCCAAGAGGGGATGATCGGCTTATATAAAGCCGTAAGGGATTTTAAGGGGGACAAGCTTACATCTTTCAAAGCTTTTGCAGAATTATGCATTACGCGTCAAATCATTACGGCTATCAAGACAGCGACCCGTCAAAAACACATTCCCCTCAATTCCTATGTTTCTCTTGACAAACCGATATATGACGAAGAGTCGGATCGGACGTTGATGGATGTCATTACAAGTTCGGAATCGGAAAATCCTGAACGGCTGATGATAAACCGCGAAGAATACTCCCATTTTGAAGAAAAAATCAGTGAAATCTTGAGCGAACTTGAACAGCAGGTGTTGACATTGTATTTGGATGGACAATCATATAATGAAATTTCCGAAGAATTGAACCGTCATGTAAAGTCGATTGATAATGCATTGCAAAGGGTAAAGCGGAAATTGGAACGCCATTTGGAAAATGGGGAAATTATTTGAATCTCTGCTCGTAAATATTGACAGTGTGTTTTTTTGGTGTTAGGCTTTAAAAGATAAAATGCCAGAATAGAGGTTTTCTTTGTGGCTAAGAAAATGATTTTATGCTGCGCGGAGTGCGGTTCCAGAAATTACACTTATCCGGAGAAAGATGCTGCGACCAGATTAGAGCTAAAAAAATACTGTCCGCGGTGCAATCGGCATACATTGCATAAACAAACGCGCTGATGGAAATAGAAGACATAGAAAGATTTTTTCGGAGGTTAAGCGAGGATGGGCAAAATCAAACAATTTTTGCATGAAGTCATGTCCGAAATGCGAAAAACGAGTTGGCCAAAAAGCAAAGAGCTTACAAAATACACAATCGTTGTCATTACTACCGTGATTTTTTTCGCGCTCTTTTTTGTGTTGGTGGATTTGGGGATTTCGGAAGCAATCCGTTGGTACTTAGATTTATAACCGAACAGTAATATTTTTTGAAATAGCCCGTTCGTCATTCGCGGGTTTTTTTCATTTATTATTGTATAATAATGTAAATAACATAGTGTCAGCGGTTATGCCATTTTAAAGGAGGGAAGGACGAAGAGTCCAGCGAACATTATGGAAAAACAATGGTATGTCATTCATACTTATTCAGGTTATGAAAATCGTGTGAAAGCGAACCTTGAGAAACGTGTTGAAACAATGGGAATGCAAGACCTGATTTTCCGGGTAGTGATTCCTGAACATGAAGAAACAGATTTAAAAGATGGGAAAAAACGGACGGTTAAACGTAAAGTGTTCCCGGGGTATGTGTTAGTTGAAATGATTTTAACCGATGATTCCTGGTATGTTGTCCGCAACACTCCTGGAGTGACAGGTTTTATCGGATCTTCTGGTGGAGGCGCAAAACCGACGCCTTTATTGCCCGAAGAAGTGGATCGTTTGCTCCGCTCAATGGGATTGCACAAAAAAGCAATTGGCGAGCTGGATATATCGGTCGGCGATTTAGTGGAAGTATTAGATGGCCCATTCAAAAATTTCAAAGGAAATGTAGAAGAAATTGATGTGGATAAAGGAAAAGTAAAGGTTTCTGTGGACATGTTTGGACGGGAGACAAAAATGGAACTTGATTTTGAACAAGTGCAACGGGTATAAGCGGAAAGTTAAGATCGTGTGCTTGAAAATAGCTTAAATGATAAATAATTTGCCCATTTATATCATTTTTACTTGCCTAAGAATATGAAAAATGGTATCATTTCATAGGTCAGACTAGTTTTTTAGTCTGAGAATGGAGTTAAAGATGTTTTTATCGGCGTTGCTGATAAATGTATATTCGAGTGGGAGGGGCAACCCAAATACCACATCACGGACTTAAGGAGGTGTGTCTCGTGGCTAAAAAAGTAATTAAAGTCGTTAAACTTCAAATCCCTGCTGGTAAAGCGAATCCGGCGCCACCGGTTGGTCCTGCATTAGGTCAAGCTGGTGTAAACATCATGGGATTCTGTAAAGAATTTAACGCACGTACTGCTGACCAAGCAGGTTTAATTATACCTGTTGAAATTACAGTTTTTGAAGACCGTTCTTTCACTTTTATCACAAAAACTCCACCTGCAGCAGTTCTACTTAAAAAAGCGGCAGGTATCGAATCAGGTTCTGGCGAGCCAAACCGCAAAAAAGTAGCAACGGTTAAACGTGATAAAGTTCGCGAAATCGCAGAACTTAAAATGCCTGACTTAAACGCTGCATCTGTCGAAGCGGCTATGAGAATGGTTGAAGGTACAGCACGAAGCATGGGCATTGAGATTGTTGACTAATTCCGTTGACGAATCCCAAGTAACTCGTGTTGAGTTTTAGAGGTTGCGCAAGTTCTGTAGAACCCGCAACCTTTATTCGTGGGAGGTAAATTCCGCTAAAACCACAAAGGAGGATAAAATAATGGCGAAACGTAGCAAAAGAATGCAAGAACTTTTAAAATTAGTTGATCGTACAAAATTATATCCGGTAGAAGAAGCGGTTGCATTGGCTCAAAAAACTAGCAATGTTAAATTCGATGCAACTGTGGAAGTGGCTTTCCGCTTAAACATCGATACACGAAAAAACGACCAACAAATCCGCGGAGCAGTTGTTCTTCCGCATGGTACAGGTAAAACTCAACGTGTATTAGTGTTTGCGAAAGGTGAAAAAGCGAAAGAAGCTGAAGCTGCTGGAGCTGATTATGTAGGAGATACAGATTACATCGAAAAAATCCAGCAAGGCTGGTTCGGATTTGATGTAATCGTTGCGACACCTGATATGATGGGCGAAGTTGGTAAACTTGGACGTATTTTAGGTCCAAAAGGATTAATGCCAAACCCTAAAACAGGAACAGTAACTTTTGATGTTGCCAAAGCAGTGCAAGAAATCAAAGCAGGTAAAGTGGAATACCGCGCTGACAAAGCTGGTATTGTTCATGCTCCTATTGGTAAAGTTTCTTTTGAAACTGATAAATTGGTGGAAAACTTTAAAGCTGTATTTGAAGCGATCCAAAAAGCAAAACCTGCAGCAGCTAAAGGTACTTATATGAAATCTGTGTACGTCACTACTACNATGGGTCCATCTATTAAAGTCGATTCTTCCAGCGTAGTAGTTAACTAATAAATTGAAAAAAGGATAAAACTATTGACAATTATCCTGTCCATGATTATCATGGATGATGTTCTAAAGTGAATATTGTGATTCATTTGTACCGTAGACAGTAGGGGTGCTTTTGCACTTAAACTTTCCCTACCGAGGTCATAAATCGATTCTTTGATGATGACGTTTTATGCCTTCGTGTGTCTACACGGAGGCTTTTCTTTTAGCGGTATGAATGACCCATTCTATAGGAGGTGTCAAAATGTCAAAAGCAATCGAAGCAAAAAAAGCGCAAGTGCAGGAAATTGCGGAAAAATTCAAAAACGCTGCATCCGTTGTGCTTGTGGATTACCGCGGTTTGAATGTAGCTCAAGTGACTGAACTGCGCAAACAGCTTCGGGAAGCGGGCGTTGAATTTAAAGTGTACAAAAACACTTTAACACGCCGTGCTGTTGAAGAAGTTGGTTTGGAAGGACTAAACGAATTTTTAACTGGTCCAAATGCAATTGCTTTCTCCAACGAAGATGTTGTAGCGCCGGCTAAAATCATTAACAATTTCGCAAAAGAAAACGAAGCGCTTGAAATCAAAGCTGGTGTAATTGAAGGAAATATCGCAACAGTTGAAGAAGTGAAAGCTCTTGCAGATCTTCCATCCCGCGAAGGTCTACTTTCAATGCTACTTTCAGTGCTTCAAGCTCCAATTCGCAACTTTGCTCTTGCTGCAAAAGCAGTTGCAGAACAAAAAGAAGAACAAGGTGCGTAATTTTTCGCTTAGCCTTTTATATTGAATCCAGGCGGATTGCCTAAAAATACTAATTAATAGGAGGAGAAAAGAATGACTAAAGAACAAATTATTGAAGCTATTAAAGAAATGACAGTTCTTGAATTAAATGAATTAGTAAAAGCGATCGAAGAAGAATTCGGTGTAACAGCTGCTGCTCCAGTGGCTGTAGTAGGTGGCGCTGCTGCTGGTGCTGCTGCTGAAGAAAAAACTGAATTTGATGTAGTATTAGCAAGCGCTGGCGACCAAAAAATCAAAGTTATCAAAGTTGTACGCGAAATCACTGGCCTTGGCTTAAAAGAAGCAAAAGAATTAGTTGACAACGCTCCAAAACCACTTAAAGAAGGCGTATCCAAAGAAGAAGCTGAAGAAATCAAAGCTAAACTTGAAGAAGTTGGTGCTTCTGTAGAACTTAAGTAATAATTTACTTAAGGATTATCTATACTAAAATAATAAAAGCTCGTCGTTTTTGGCGAGCTTTTCTTCATTTTATGAGGGAGGCGCTTAAAATGACTGAACACTATTATTCCAGGAAACCCCAGACGGAAAGCAGACCCCGGCAGTGGCGATGTACGCTTTTAGGACACTCTTTTTTATTTGAGACCGATTCTGGCGTATTCAGTAAAAGCGAAGTAGATTTTGGATCCCGTTTGTTAATCGAAACGTTTCAAATGCCTGATATTGAAGGGGTAGTTTTGGATGTCGGATGCGGATACGGCCCTATTGGATTAGCCGTTGCGAAAGAATACCCTGACCGTACCGTTGTCATGATGGATATCAATGAACGGGCGGTTCAATTGGCAAGAAAAAATGCGGAGCTGAACGGAATCCAAAATGTACGAATTTTTGAAAGTGACGGGGTATATGTTGATGAAGGGGTTAATGTGGCCGCTGTTTTAACTAACCCTCCAATCCGGGCCGGGAAAGAAACGGTTTTTAAAATATACGACGGAGCGTTTCATTATCTGAGCGACGGAGGGGAACTGTGGGTTGTGATTCAGAAAAAGCAAGGAGCGCCATCTACATTAAAGTATTTGGAAGAGAAGTTTCGGTTTGCGGAAATAATGGAGAGGAAAAAAGGGTATTGGATCATTAAAGCCGTAAAATAATCGTATTTCCATAAATTATTGACTTGACAAATTGGCTATGATAACATAATAAAATGCAAAAATATTATTTTTTGGGAGTATGTCCTTTTGTATGCATTCATTTTGATGTGGGTATACTTGCCATGGATAATTTAAGTTTAATCGAAAATGAGGTTTTAGAAAAGTCTCGTTTTCTTTTTGTCTTTTCGTCTTTGGAAAATCATACACTATTTATTTGATTTTGCAAAGACCTATTATCGCTTTATTGAGGGGTGAATAAGTTGACTGGTCAACTAGTTCAGTACGGTTACCGCCAGCGCAGAAGCTTTGCGCGCATTAAAGAGGTGTTGGAGCTTCCGAATTTAATTGAAATCCAATTATCCTCTTACAACTGGTTCCTTAAAGAAGGGCTTCTTGAGTTATTTAAAGAAATTTCCCCTATCGAGGATTTTACAGGAAATCTTTCCCTTGAATTTGTCGATTTTTCATTGGGAGAACCAAAGTATGACGTCGATGAATGCAAGGAACGAGATGTAACTTATGCTGCACCTTTGCGCGTAAAGGTACGTCTTCATAACAAGGAAACTGATGAAGTGAAAGAACAAGATGTATTCATGGGAGATTTCCCGTTAATGACGGAAACAGGTACGTTTATTATAAACGGTGCTGAACGTGTTATTGTATCCCAATTGGTACGTTCACCAAGCGTATATTATCACGATAAAACTGATAAAAACGGTAAAAAAGGGTTTGGCGCTACGGTTATCCCGAATCGCGGTGCATGGCTCGAGTTTGAAACGGATGCGAAAGATGTCGTATACGTACGCATCGACCGTACCCGCAAATTGCCGGCCACTGTGCTGTTAAGAGCGCTAGGATTCGGATCCGACCAGGAAATTATCGATATTATCGGTGACAACGAATATTTGCGGAATACCCTTGAAAAAGACAATACAGACAGTACTGAGAAAGCATTGATCGAAATTTACGAACGCTTGCGACCAGGCGAACCGCCAACAGTTGAAAGCGCCAAAAACCTGCTATATTCCCGTTTCTTTGATGCGAAACGATATGACTTGGCAGCTGTTGGGCGCTATAAAATGAATAAAAAACTTCATATCAAAAACCGATTGTTCAATCAAAAAATTGCCGAGACATTGGCAGATCCTGAAACTGGAGAAATCATTGTTGAAAAAGGTACAATTCTCGACCGCCGTACATTGGATAAAATTCTCCCATACTTGGAGAAAGGCGTCGGATTCCGTACATTATCCCAAGTAGGCGGGGTATTGGATGGAGATATTACAATCCAATCCGTTAAAATATATGCTCCTAATGATGAAGAAGAAAAAATCATCAATGTCATTTCCAACGCCAATGTCGATGAAGATGTTAAACACTTGACGCCAGCTGACATTATCGCGACATTATCCTATTTCTTCAATTTGCTGTATGGCGTAGGAAATGTGGATGACATCGACCATTTAGGAAATCGCCGTCTGCGTTCTGTCGGTGAGTTGCTGCAAAACCAATTCCGAATCGGGCTTTCCCGCATGGAACGGGTTGTACGCGAACGCATGTCCATCAACGACACGGCTTCCATCGTACCGCAACAATTAATTAATATTCGTCCGGTGATTGCAGCGATTAAAGAGTTCTTTGGAAGCTCGCAATTATCGCAATTCATGGACCAAACAAACCCATTGGCGGAATTGACGCATAAACGCCGTCTATCTGCATTGGGACCTGGCGGTTTGACAAGGGAACGCGCAGGCATGGAAGTGCGGGACGTTCACTATTCACACTACGGCCGCATGTGTCCGATTGAAACGCCGGAGGGTCCAAACATCGGACTTATCAACTCATTGTCCACTTACGCAAAAGTAAATAAATTTGGTTTTATTGAAACGCCATATCGCCGGGTTGACCCTGAAACTGGCCGGGTGACAGACCAAATCGATTACTTAACTGCCGATGAAGAAGACAATTACATTGTTGCCCAGGCAAACTCGCCGTTAAATCCGGACGGAACATTCGCAAAAGAAGAAGTTTTAGGACGATTCCGCGGAATCAACACCGTTTTCAAAAGAGAATTGGTTGACTACATGGATGTATCGCCTAAACAAGTAGTATCTGCTGCAACGGCATGTATTCCGTTCCTGGAAAACGACGACTCAAACCGTGCATTGATGGGTGCGAACATGCAGCGCCAAGCAGTGCCGTTAATTAAGCCTGAGGCGCCATATGTCGGAACTGGTATGGAATATGTCAGCGCCCGCGACTCTGGGGCGGCGGTTGTCTGCAAACATGAGGGAATCGTGGAGCATGTTGAAGCGCGTGAAATCCGTGTTCGCCGTATTGAAATGAAAGATGGAAAAGAAGTGAAAGGAGAACTGGATGTATACAAACTTCAAAAATTCCAACGTTCCAACCACGGAACATGCATTAACCAGATTCCAATCGTGAAAGTCGGGGATCGCGTAAAACCGAAAGACATTCTTGCTGACGGACCTTCCATGGATAAAGGTGAACTGGCATTGGGACGCAATGTTCTTGTCGCATTCATGACTTGGGAAGGTTTCAACTACGAAGACGCGATCATCATGAGCGAACGCCTCGTAAGAGATGATGTGTATACGTCCATTCATATTGAAGAATATGAGTCTGAAGCGCGCGATACTAAACTCGGTCCGGAGGAAATCACCCGCGATATCCCGAACGTAGGCGAGGATGCCCTTCGCAATCTTGATGAACGGGGTATTGTCCGCATCGGTGCGGAAGTGCGCGATGGCGATATTCTAGTTGGTAAGGTAACGCCAAAAGGAGTTACAGAGCTCACTGCCGAAGAGCGGTTGCTCCATGCGATCTTCGGTGAGAAAGCGCGTGAAGTCCGTGATACATCCTTGCGGGTGCCGCACGGAGCAGGCGGTATTGTTCTGGATGTAAAAGTGTTTAACCGGGAAGACGGGGATGAATTGCCGCCGGGTGTAAACCAACTGGTGCGAGTTTATATTGTTCAAAAACGTAAAATCCGCGTCGGAGATAAAATGGCCGGTCGCCATGGTAACAAAGGGGTTATTTCCCGCATTTTGCCGGTGGAAGATATGCCGTTTTTACCGGATGGAACTCCGATCGATATCATGTTAAACCCATTAGGCGTACCATCCCGTATGAACATTGGACAAGTGTTGGAGCTTCATTTGGGTATGGCTGCCCACAAATTGGGCGTATATATGGCAACACCGGTATTTGATGGAGCAAACGAAGAAGATGTTTGGAACACAATGGAAGAAGCAGGCTTGCCAAGAGACGGTAAAGCGGTTCTTTATGATGGCCGTACCGGAGAACCATTTGATAACCGAATCTCCGTCGGAATCATGTATATGATCAAATTGGCGCATATGGTTGATGATAAGCTACATGCGCGTTCAACTGGCCCATACTCACTTGTAACTCAACAGCCATTGGGCGGTAAAGCGCAATTCGGCGGTCAGCGTTTCGGTGAGATGGAGGTATGGGCGCTGGAGGCATATGGTGCGGCTTATACACTCCAAGAGCTATTAACAATCAAATCCGATGACGTTGTCGGCCGCGTAAAAACATATGAAGCGATCGTGAAAGGCGAAAATGTTCCAGAGCCTGGCGTGCCAGAAAGTTTTAAAGTATTGATTAAAGAGCTTCAGTCACTGGGATTGGATGTAAAAATGCTCACTGTTGACGAAGAAGAAATTGAATTAAGGGATATGGATGAAGAGGATGATCTTCAGCCAGCCGATGCTCTCAACATCTTGCCGGCAAATAAAGAAGAGAAACCGGTTGAAACGAAAAAATAACGGACGCGGGCAGGATTTTGTCCTGCCCTATTAAAAGTTTCTGGTTATAACAAAATGGATTGCCAAAAGGACTTATTTAAGGGAGGTAGGCTCCTTGGTTGACGTAAATGAATTTGAATTTATGAAAATTGGTTTAGCTTCACCGGATAAAATCCGTTCTTGGTCCTATGGAGAAGTAAAGAAGCCTGAGACAATCAACTATCGGACATTAAAACCTGAGAAAGACGGCCTATTCTGTGAACGAATTTTCGGTCCGACAAAAGACTGGGAATGTCACTGCGGAAAATATAAACGTGTGCGCTATAAAGGCGTTGTATGTGACCGATGCGGAGTGGAAGTAACTCGGGCAAAAGTCCGCCGTGAACGCATGGGACATATTGAACTTGCGGCCCCTGTTTCACACATTTGGTACTTCAAAGGCATTCCAAGCCGTATGGGTCTGATTCTGGATATGTCTCCAAGGGCGTTGGAAGAAGTCATTTATTTTGCATCTTATGTAGTAATTGATCCAGGTCCTACAACTTTGGAAAAGAAACAACTATTGTCTGAAAAGGAATACCGCGCATATCGCGAAAAGTTTGGAAATAGCTTTGAAGCCGGAATGGGCGCTGAAGCTATTAAGAAACTCCTTGAACAAATCGACTTGGAAGAGGAAGCAAATAAATTAAAAGAGGAATTGAAAACAGCCCAAGGCCAGCGCCGTACCCGCGCAATTAAGCGCCTTGAAGTAATTGAATCATTCCGCAGTTCCGGCAACAGACCTGAATGGATGGTACTGGAAGTGCTTCCGGTCATTCCTCCGGAACTACGGCCAATGGTGCAACTTGACGGCGGACGATTTGCTACTTCGGATTTAAACGATTTATATCGTCGAGTAATCAACCGTAACAATCGTCTAAAAAGACTTTTAGATTTAGGCGCTCCTAGCATCATCGTCCAAAACGAGAAACGTATGTTGCAGGAGGCGGTAGATGCTTTAATCGATAACGGACGCAGAGGTCGTCCAGTAACAGGTCCAGGCAACCGTCCATTAAAATCTCTCTCCCACATGTTAAAAGGGAAACAAGGGCGTTTCCGTCAAAACTTGCTTGGTAAACGCGTGGATTATTCCGGCCGTTCCGTAATCGTTGTAGGGCCAACGTTGAAAATGTATCAATGCGGTCTGCCAAAAGAAATGGCGATTGAATTGTTTAAGCCATTCGTTATGAAAGAATTGGTGGAAAGAGGCTTGGCCCACAACATTAAAAGTGCAAAACGCAAAATTGAGCGCATGCATAACGAAGTTTGGGATGTACTGGAAGATGTGATCAAGGAACATCCGGTACTTCTTAACCGCGCCCCAACACTTCACCGTTTGGGTATTCAAGCATTCGAGCCTACATTGGTCGAAGGCCGCGCGATTCGCTTGCATCCACTTGTATGTACAGCCTATAACGCGGACTTTGACGGCGACCAAATGGCCGTTCACGTGCCATTATCAGCGGAAGCTCAAGCAGAAGCCAGACTGCTCATGCTTGCGGCACAAAACATTTTGAACCCTAAAGATGGTAAACCTGTTGTAACACCATCCCAAGACATGGTTTTAGGAAACTATTATTTAACACTTGAGCGTAAAGGCGCCCGTGGAGAAGGTTCCGTATTCTCCAGCCCGGATGAAGTGCTGATTGCGTATCAAAATGGTCATGTGCACTTGCACAGCCGAATTGCTGTAAAAGCAAGCTCCTTGAAAAACAAAACATTTACAGAAGAGCAAAATAAAAAATTCTTAATTACAACAGTAGGTAAACTTATCTTCAACGAAATGTTGCCAGACTCATTCCCATATATTAACGAACCAACTTCCTATAACTTGGAAGTGGCGACACCGGACAAATATTTCGTCAACTTAACGATCGATGACGAAACGCTGAAAGAGCTGGAAGCTTCCGAAGAATATAACCAGCTTTCCGAAAAGGAAAAAATTGAATATCAACGGAAAGCGGTATTGAAAAAATACATTGCGGATCAAGAACTGATTACACCGTTCCGCAAAAAATTCTTGGGAAGCATTATTGCGGAAGTGTTCAAACGTTTCCATATCACGGAAACATCCAAAATGCTTGACCGCATGAAAGACTTAGGATTTAAATATTCAACACGTGCGGGTATTACCGTAAGTATTTCGGACATTGTCGTGTTGCCTGATAAATGGGAAATTTTGGATAAAGCTCAGAAAAAAGTCGATAAAGTAATGCAACAATTCCGTCGCGGTTTAATTACGGAAGAGGAAAGATATGATCGTGTCATTTCAAGCTGGTCCGAAGCAAAAGATGAAATTCAAGCAAAATTGATGGACTACTTGCCTAAGTTGAACCCAATCTACATGATGAGTGACTCCGGTGCCCGCGGTAACGCATCCAACTTTACACAGCTTGCCGGAATGCGCGGTCTGATGGCCAACCCGGCAGGACGGATTATCGAGCTCCCAATCAAATCTTCGTTCCGCGAAGGTTTAAGCGTATTGGAATACTTCATTTCGACACACGGAGCGCGTAAAGGTCTTGCGGATACAGCGTTGAAAACGGCGGACTCAGGTTATTTGACACGCCGTCTTGTAGACGTTGCCCAAGACGTGATCATCCGCGAAGAAGATTGCGGTACAGACCGAGGATTTACAATCGGTGCGTTGATGGATGGAACTGAAGTAATTGAAACGTTGGAAGAACGCATTGTTGGACGCTATGCAATGAAAACAGTCCGCCATCCGGAAACGGGAGAAGTGCTTGTAAGACGTGATAGCCTGATTACCCAAGATATCGCGCGGAAAATCGTTGAAGCAGGTATCGAAAAAGTGACAATCCGTTCCGCGTTTACTTGCAATACAAGACATGGCGTATGTAAGAAATGTTACGGTATCAACTTGGCAACCGGCGAAGAGGTTGAAGTGGGAGAAGCGGTCGGAATTATCGCTGCCCAATCCATCGGTGAGCCTGGTACCCAATTAACGATGCGTACATTCCATACTGGTGGGGTTGCAGGAAACGACATCACTCAAGGTCTTCCACGTATCCAAGAAATTTTTGAAGCGCGAAATCCAAAAGGTCAAGCGCTCATTTCCGAAATTAAAGGTGTTGTTACGGAAATTGAAGAAAGCCGGGATGGCTTGAGAGAAATTACGATTGTCGGCGAAATTGAAGCGCGTAAATACCAAGCTCCATACAATGCACGGTTAAAAGTTGCTGTGGGCGACGAAGTGGAACCGGGCCAAGTATTGACAGACGGTTCAATTGATCCAAAACAATTATTGAAAGTCAAAGACGTGGCAACAGTACAGGAATATCTGTTGAAAGAAGTACAAAAGGTATACCGCATGCAAGGGGTAGAAATCGGGGACAAACACATCGAAGTTATGGTTCGCCAAATGCTTCGAAAAGTCCGCGTCATCGAAGCGGGAGACACGGACTTGCTCCCAGGTACGCTCCTTGACGTTCACCAATTTACAGATGCCAACAGAGAAGCCATCATGAACGGCAAAATGCCTGCAACATGCCGTCCAGTAATTCTTGGTATTACGAAAGCATCCTTGGAAACAGAATCCTTCTTATCCGCGGCATCATTCCAGGAAACGACTCGCGTGTTAACGGATGCCGCTATCAAAGGTAAACGGGATCCATTGCTCGGACTCAAAGAAAACGTAATTCTGGGCAAACTTGTTCCTGCAGGTACAGGCATGCAAAGATACCGTCAAATCAAAATCAAAGAAGACCCTGTTGGAACTCAAGAAGAAGTGACATCCGTCGAGTGACCTGAATTTTTGGAATGAAACGATTGCTGAAATGGGTAAGCCAATTTGTGTTGTCCAGTGGAATAGAGTTTGTTTGTCCCGGTTAAATCCGGGGCAATCAATTCCACTGGATTATCTTGATTAAAAAATCCAAGTACAGATCCTCTGTTTTTATAAAACCCAAAAAAATAAATTGACAGATTGGGATGATAATGATAATATACTTAGGGTTGATAGCAACTGTTTAAACTTCGGAGGATATGTACATGTCTTATGAAAAAGTTAAACAGGCGACCAAAACATTTGTAGGGACAAAGCAAGCAGTAAAAGCAATCAAAGCTGGCCAAGTGAAAGAAATTGTCGTGGCGCAGGATGCAGAAGAAAGAATCACTCAACCCGTCATTGCTCTTGCACAGGAAAAAGGAATTCCAATCAGTTTTGTGGAATCGAGAAAAGATCTTGGCAAAGCGTGCGGCATCCAAGTAGGAGCTGCAGTTGTTGCGATTGCTGTGGATTAGTTTTTGTGAAGAAAACACAAAAGCTTTGTTTTTAACCAAAAAATGAACCACCTGGATGTGTGGTATTAAAAGAATGCATGAAGGGAGGAAAAAAAATGCCTACAATTAACCAATTAGTACGCAAACCTCGTAAATCTAAAGTGACTAAATCAAAATCACCTGCGTTAAACAAAGGCTACAACAGCTTCAAAAAGACTCTTACAAACGTTTATTCACCACAAAAACGCGGAGTATGTACACGTGTTGGTACAATGACTCCGAAAAAACCGAACTCAGCGTTGCGTAAATACGCCCGTGTTCGTTTAACAAACCAAATCGAGGTTACAGCTTATATTCCTGGTGAAGGTCACAACCTACAAGAACACAGCGTTGTACTAATCCGCGGTGGACGTGTAAAAGACTTGCCAGGGGTACGTTATCATATCATTCGTGGTGCTCTTGATACTGCAGGTGTAACTGATCGTAAGCAGTCACGTTCTTTATACGGAACGAAAAAACCTAAAGAAAGCAAATAATTTCAGATAGATAAATGATCATCTATTGAAAGGAGGAAAAAATATGCCACGTAAAGGTCCTGTTCCAAAACGCGACGTGTTGCCTGATCCAATTTACAATTCAAAATTAGTGACACGTTTAATCAATAAAATCATGGTAGATGGTAAAAAAGGTAAAGCTCAAAAAATTCTTTACAGAGCTTTTGATATCGTAAGAGAACGTACAGGTAGAGATCCTCTTGAAGTGTTCGAAGAAGCACTGAATAATGTAATGCCTGTTCTTGAGGTACGCGCTCGCCGTGTTGGTGGTTCCAACTATCAAGTACCGGTTGAAGTTCGCCCTGACCGCCGAATCACTTTGGGTCTTCGTTATCTAGTGAATTATGCGCGTCTTCGCGGTGAAAAAACAATGGAAGAGCGTTTGGCGAATGAAATCTTGGATGCTGCAAACAATACAGGTGCTGCAGTGAAAAAACGCGAAGATATGCACAAAATGGCAGAAGCGAACAAAGCATTTGCGCACTATCGCTGGTAATTTAAATTTTGTACTAGCTCCGTGCTAGTACAAAATTTAAACAAAACTTTCTTTAGTCTAAACCCAATATGGAAGGAGACAATTCCCCTATGAAACGCGAATTCTCTCTAGAGAATACACGTAATATTGGGATTATGGCTCATATTGATGCTGGTAAAACAACAACAACTGAGCGGATCCTTTATTACACTGGTAAAATTCATAAAATTGGTGAAACTCACGAAGGCGCCTCTCAAATGGACTGGATGGAGCAAGAGCAGGAACGCGGTATTACAATCACTTCTGCTGCGACAACAGCTCAATGGAAAGGCCACCGCATCAACATCATCGACACTCCGGGGCACGTGGACTTCACAGTAGAAGTTGAACGCTCATTGCGTGTACTTGATGGTGCGGTTACAGTACTAGATGCCCAATCCGGCGTTGAGCCGCAAACTGAAACAGTATGGCGCCAAGCAACAACATACGGTGTTCCACGGATCGTATTTGTAAACAAAATGGATAAAATCGGTGCCGATTTCTTATATTCAGTAAGCACGCTTCGTGATCGTTTGCAAGCGAATGCACATCCGATTCAATTGCCGATCGGTGTAGAAGATACATTCAATGGTATCATCGATTTGGTTGAAATGAAAGCCACTTTCTACAAAAACGACCTTGGAACAGAAATCGAACAAGGTGAAATCCCTGAAGAATACAAAGCGCAAGCGGAAGAATACCGCGAAAAACTTATCGAAGCAGTGGCTGAACTGGACGAAGAATTAATGGAAAAATACTTCTCCGGTGAAGAAATTACAGTAGAAGAGCTAAAAGCGGCTATTCGTAAAGCGACAATCTCTGTAGAATTCTTCCCTGTACTTTGCGGTAGTGCATTCAAAAACAAAGGTGTACAATTAATGCTTGATGCAGTAGTTGACTACTTGCCTGCACCAACAGATATTCCTGCAATCAAAGGAACAACGCCTGACGGAGAAGAAGTAGAACGTCACGCCAGCGATGATGAGCCATTCGCAGCATTGGCGTTCAAAGTTATGACTGACCCATATGTAGGNAAATTAACATTCTTCCGTGTATATTCGGGTGTATTAGAATCCGGTTCATACGTATTAAATGCTACAAAAAATAAACGCGAACGTATCGGACGTCTCCTTCAAATGCACGCAAATCACCGTCAAGAAATTTCANAAGTGTTTGCTGGGGACATCGCGGCTGCAGTAGGTTTAAAAGATACAGTAACTGGAGACACGCTTTGCGATGAAAAACATCCTGTCATCTTGGAATCAATGGAATTCCCAGAGCCTGTTATCTCAGTTGCTATTGAACCAAAATCAAAAGCTGACCAAGATAAAATGAGTACAGCGCTTCAAAAACTTCAAGAAGAGGACCCAACATTCCGCGCTCATACAGATCAGGAAACGGGTCAAACAATCATTTCCGGTATGGGTGAGCTTCACCTTGATATCATTGTTGACCGTCTAAAACGTGAATTCAAAGTTGAAGCAAATGTTGGTGCTCCACAAGTTTCTTATCGTGAAACATTCCGCAAAACTGCTCAAGTTGAAGGTAAATTTGTTCGCCAATCCGGTGGTCGCGGTCAATATGGTCACGTATGGATCGAATTCTCGCCAAACGAAGAAGGAAAAGGCTTCGAATTCGAAAATGCGATTGTCGGCGGGGTAGTTCCTCGCGAATATATTCCGGCTGTAGAAGCAGGATTAAAAGATGCGATGGAAAATGGTGTTCTTGCCGGATATCCAATCATCGACATCAAGGCAAAACTTTTCGATGGTTCTTACCACGAAGTCGACTCCAGCGAAATGGCGTTCAAAATTGCTGCATCAATGGCATTGAAAAATGCGGCTCAAAAATGTGAGCCAGTGTTGCTTGAACCAATCATGAAAGTAGAAGTTGTCGTTCCGGAAGAATATCTTGGCGACATCATGGGTCACGTAACTGCACGCCGTGGCCGTGTTGAGGGTATGGAAGCCCGCGGTAATGCACAAGTAGTTCGTGCGATGGTGCCGCTTGCCGAGATGTTCGGATATGCAACTACATTGCGTTCTGCAACTCAAGGACGCGGTACATTCTCAATGGTGTTCGACCATTATGAAGAAGTGCCAAAATCCATTGCCGAAGAAATTATCAAAAAAAATAAAGGTGAATAATAATTGAAATCTCACCTTTTATCAAGTATAAATAATTTGTAAGCTCTGATTGTATGGCAAGAAAGTCATTTCTTGTCAACAGTTTAAAATAAAAAATTTAAAGTATAGGAGGCTTTCTCTAATGGCTAAAGAAAAATTCGANCGTTCAAAACCACACGTTAACATTGGTACAATTGGTCACGTTGACCACGGTAAAACTACTTTGACTGCTGCTATCGCAACAGTTCTTGCAAAACAAGGTAAAGCTGAAGCGAAATCTTATGACCAAATCGACAACGCACCAGAAGAAANAGAACGTGGTATCACAATCAACACATCTCACGTTGAATATGAAACAGATAAACGCCACTATGCACACGTAGACTGCCCAGGACACGCTGACTACGTTAAAAACATGATCACTGGTGCAGCTCAAATGGACGGTGCGATCCTAGTAGTATCTGCAGCAGACGGTCCAATGCCACAAACTCGTGAACACATTTTGCTTTCTCGCCAAGTAGGTGTACCGTACCTTGTAGTATTCTTGAACAAATGTGACATGGTAGACGACCCAGAATTATTAGAATTAGTAGAAATGGAAGTTCGCGACTTGCTTTCTGAATATGACTTCCCAGGCGATGAAGTTCCAGTAATTAAAGGTTCTGCTTTAAAAGCTCTTGAAGGAGATCCTGAATGGGAAGCTAAAATTGTTGAATTAATGGATGCAGTAGACGAATACATCCCAACTCCACAACGTGAAACAGATAAACCATTCATGATGCCAGTAGAAGACGTATTCTCTATCACTGGTCGTGGTACAGTTGCTACTGGTCGTGTAGAACGCGGTCGCTTGCAAGTTGGTGACGAAGTAGAAATCATCGGTTTAACTGATGAACCATTAAAAACAACTGTAACTGGTATCGAAATGTTCCGTAAATTACTTGACTATGCAGAAGCTGGTGACAACATCGGTGCACTTCTTCGCGGTATCTCTCGTGATGAAGTACAACGCGGTCAAGTATTGGCAAAACCAGGTTCAATCACACCACACACTACTTTCAAAGCTCAAGTTTACGTACTATCAAAAGAAGAAGGTGGACGCCATACTCCATTCTTCTCTAACTACCGTCCACAATTCTACTTCCGTACAACAGACGTTACTGGCGTAATCACATTACCAGAAGGCGTAGAAATGGTTATGCC